>Ga0257127_1001659_pt1 | contig 15272 bp, 19 predicted proteins | sample SI060_135mmetaG_FD_190152 | JGI IMG/M metagenome (GOLD analysis project Ga0257127, IMG submission 190152) | Marine microbial communities from Saanich Inlet, British Columbia, Canada - SI060_135m | ecosystem: Environmental > Aquatic > Marine > Inlet | place: Canada: British Columbia | collected... | reverse complement strand
TATCTAATCAAATTAACAACATTACCAAGAGCACTCACATCAGTAACATTGCGACAGAAACTCAAATCCAAAGTATGGACTCCACCAAGAGCACTCACATCTCTCACATTGTCACAGTTACTCAAATCCAAAGTATGGACGCCACCAAGAGCACTCACATCTCTCACATTGTTACAAGCACTCAAAACCAAAGTATGAACACCACCAAGAGCACTCACATCGCTCACATTGTCACAGTTACTCAAATCCAAAGTATGGACTCTACCAAGAGCACTCACATCTCTCACACCGCGACAGAAACCCAAATCCAAAGTATGGATGCCACCAAGAGCACTCACATCACTCACATTGTCACAGCCACTCAAATTCAAAGTATGGACTCCACCAAGAGCACTCACATCTCTCACATTGTCACAGTTACTCAAATCCAAAGATAATTGCTTTGATGGGTCGGCAATAGAAGAACGAACTCTATTACGGAATTTTTCATCTTTATAAAATTTAAGTGAATATTCCGTATTAAGTTTAAGAAACTTAATTAGTTTTGTTTCACTGTTAAAGCCTTTAGAAGTATGACAGAACTGAAGGAAATCTTCAAAAGAAAGAAATTCTCCAATAGTACTCAAAGGGTCTTGATTTAATTTACTGAAAACGGTCATGACTTTATAGAAACTGTTAAATAACTATAAATACTTTAATTTATAATTATTCTGAATAATTATTTTTCAATTTTTATTATAAAAACATCAATATTATATATTAAATATTTAACATAAAAAAAATTAATTTTTATCAATAAATACATATTCTGTATTTAAATAATTATAATTTAACATTAACAATTCATTCTCATTAACAATCACATTGTTTTCTATATATAAACTATTTATATCTTCATTAACTTGTACATCACTCACTATATTAACTAAATTAATATTTTCATTATAATTATCATTAAAATCATTAATTGACATATTTTTTAATTGACTTATTCTATCAATATACACTTCATAACTATTTATTTCATTAAAATCTTGTTCTATTACAACATTATTATTAATTATCTCATTTAATTCATCACACTTTTTTTGTTTATAAACACATAATTTTAAAAAATTAATTATCATCTTAAATAATTCAATACATTTAACATTTCCATTTAATTCATTTTCTAAATTTTCAATATTCTCCTTACTAAAATCATATCCATTTAATGGAACTTTTTCATTATAAGTAAGTATCATTTTTTCTAATATCATATCAGTAAAATTTTTAAAAAATAACATTTTAATACATCTATTAACTTTTTTTATATTATTATTTTCAAATGTTAAACTTAAATTTATATTATTTAATATTTCATTATAATTTGTATAATAATCATTATATATATTAATATTACTAACTAATTCATTATTTAATAAATATAATTCTTCTACTATCTTAATTCTACAATAAAAATATCTTATAATATAAACACAAGATGATTTTAAATTTATTAATTTTTCATTTGATGTATCTATATCTATATTCTCTATTGATACTAACAAATCATTAATATTTGTTATTGATTCACTATATGTTAAATATAATTCACGATTATTTTCTGACAAATTAATACAATTAATAATTAAACCATTTATCATATCTATTATATTCTGTCTATCATTAATATTACTTCTATCAATATCCAATAATTCTTCAATCAATATTTTTATATCATTTATACCAACAATTATATTATCACAATTTACTATAAAAACAGTATAATTACTTTCTAAATCCGTTTTATAAATATTATAATATTCTTCATATTTTTCATTTATATTTATTCCATCTAAATTTGGTATAATATCAGTTTTTAATCTTTCCGCATCATACTCTATCAAATTCTTACTATAAATTTCTGTATGTAATTTCAATAAAAAATTATCCTTATCAAATAACATTATATTTTCATAACTTAATCTATTAAATACATCAAAAAATATATTCATTGTATAAAAATTATAATAATTAATTATCATTACTCTTGGAACTATAGTATAACCCTCATATAATTCTCCCTCCCCATTTTTATAATCAAATATCTTTAGTATTTCCTCTGTTGTATCTTCATTAACTATCTTAATTAAAATATCACTCTCAAATGAATTTATTCTATATTCTTCATACACCTTTATTAATAAACTAAATGACGATGTTAAATATTCATCACCCAAGTTTAATAATTCTATTATTTTATTTTTTATTTTATCAACATTATCTGTTAAATTTATTTTTTTATATCTATCACCTCCAATTATCTCTTCATTAATATATATTGTATCAATATTATTATCTAAAATTAATGATAATACTAATGTTGATGGAAGATTATAAATATTATTTTTTAATTCTACATAATATGTATTAATTAATACAATATCATAAATTATATTATTTATCAACAATGGTAAAATATTTATTATATTATTAATAACTGATCCATCATATTTTAAATTAATATTAATATTAGAAACATTCATATAAAAATGATTTATCATTCTTCTATTATAATCACTTTTATCATTTGATATTTTATCATAATCTACAAAGTAATAATAATATTTTGAATTTTCAGTTGTTAAATTATTTATATTCTGATAAATATTATACTCATTCGTTAAATTATAAAATGTTGGCTCCAAACAAAAATTCTCAATTAAATAACAATTATTAACAAATGTTTTGTTCTCATATGTATATAAATTATCACAATTATAAAACACTAAATCCATAATTATATAATATATCTTGTCATTAAACTTAAATACTATTCTATATAAATTTGAATAATATGTATTAGTATTTATTACTTCATTAACTAAATTTAAATTATTATCATCAATCATTAATTCATTATTATTTTGTAAAATATTATATATTTCTATTTCATAAACAAAATCTGGTTTTATTATCTCATTTGTTATTGTAATTAAAATTTTTCTAATATTTTTATTAATTAAATTAAAATTAACATTCTGAATAGGAATAGTATTATTAATATAATATTGCTCTACTATTTTTTTATTTTTTAAATAGTTATAATATACACTATATTTCTCACCATTATTAAATATTTTCATATTATTATAATTTAATTTATCATCACTTGTTAATGAAAAATAATTTGCTGTATTACTACTTACATTAAATTTATTCATTCTAAAAGTATTTAATTTATCAAATAAACCATTATTAATATTATTATTTTGTTTTACACATATCTCATTTAAATTAACAATAACTATCTCCTCATTATTCAATTTAACAAATTCTGAATTTGATATTAATGATCTACCAAATACTTTTGTATTATTTAAATCACTAATATTACTCTCCAAATAATAATTATATAATATCTTATCCAAAAAATTAATATATTCCACATTATCAAAGTTTATTTCTATTTTATTTTCATTTTTATTCAAATAACCAACATTATTATTTCCATTATTATTAAATACTACTATTTCATTACTATTACTATATGGATATATTATATTACCCCATATCTTATTATCATATAAACTTTCAGATAAATTATTTGGTATTACTTCATTTTCTGTATAAAAAAATATAAATATACAATTAATTTTTTCATTCTTATTAATATCCGTTATTTCCAACATTTGATAAAATAATGTTTCATCTGTTTCCTCATTAAATATATCTTTAGGTGTTAAATAATCACTATAACTCATATCATTCAATAATTTATTAATAAAAGTATCTGATTCCCATCTTTTATCTACTTTAATAAAACTAAAGTCATTGTAATAATTTATTGATGGTAAATTATATATATTACAATCCTTTAATTTATTAAATAACATATAATTTGGGTCATTATATTTAAGAGATGATTTATCATTAATATCTACAGGTTTTACAAAATTTATTATAAATATATTTTCATCTATATCTAAAATATTATTATCTATATTATCATTTTTATTATAAATATTATTTGATAAATATGAATTTGTTATAAAAGGAACATTATCATATAAAAAATTGATTTTTTTATTCATAATATATATAATTAAACTTTTATATTTAATACTAATTAATAAAAAAATTATATTATAATATTATGAGTGATGATGATGATGATGACTGTTATAATAATTCACAAGATAATATAAGGTATAATCATAATATTTTCCAAAATAATGATAGTTCTGATAGTGATAGTTCTGATAGTGATAGTTCTGATGAAGATGATAATAGTTTAGATAGTAATGATAGTATAGATAGTAATGATAGTATAGATAGTAATGATACTGAAACTACATATTCAGACCTTCCAGAACTTATTGATGATAATAACGAAAATAATGTAAGAATTAATAATAATGTTTTTGTTAATACATTTATGAATTTATTAGAAAATGAATTAAATAATTTAAATAATCGAAATATTAATATTATTAATAATAATCAAAATAATAATCAAAATAATAATCAAAATAATAATAATGTTAATAATAATGTTAATAATCCTATGGAAAACTTGTTTAATATTTTAAATAATAATAACAATAACAATAATAATAATATGATGAATATTATGAATAATTTAACAAATGAAATAAATAATATAAATGCTGAAATAAATCATTTAGAAAATGAAGGTAATGAAAATGCAGAAGGTAATGAAAATGCAGAAGGTAATGAAAATGTTGATAGAAATATAAATGCTGAAGGTATGGATATTATTAACGTCCAAATTACAACTGAAGAAATAAATAATATTCGTGTTATTTCAAATAGAAAAACAAATGAATTAATAGAGAGTGCTTTTATTTTATATGAAGAGAAATATGATTTTGAATTATATGAAAAAATTAATGAAATATATTTAACAAGTTCAAATTTAGTATCTAATTCAATGACATCTCTTATAGATAAAATTTATTATGTATTATATAGAGAAAATTATACTATTGAAGAAATTACTATTCAATTAGTTGGATATGCACACTTTTATGATAATTACTTTTTTAAAGATTATGAATTATTAAAATCTTGTATGGCTAAACAATTACTTAAAATTTATGATTTAGAAGGTATTAATAATTTATTAAATAATCATGTTGAAGAAAGATATGAACAAAATCGTGTTAAATTAATATTAGAACAAGAAGAAATTGATAAATTAAAAAAAGATCATTATAATAATTTTAATGATACAATAAAAAAAAATAATATTAATTGTTCTATTTGTTTAGTAGATTTTGAAGAAACAGATGAAGCAAGATTATTAAAATGCGAACATTTATTTCATACTGAATGTATTGATAATTGGTTATTAAATTTTTCTCATAAATGTCCTGTATGTAGAACAGAATGTGATAATTATAAAGCTAATATCTAAAATTTATTTATTATTTCACATAATGTTTTTTTTTCTATTAAATTATTTTCTAAAAAATAAAAATTTAATTCTTGTTTTTCTTCTTTATTTTTTAATATATTTGATATAGTATCAACAAATATAAAAGTATATGAACCATCCTTATTACAAACATATTTTAAAGAGTTTTCAATATTTAACAATTTCATTTTATAAGTATTAACAACTTTATACTAAAATTAATATTACAAAATATTAAATTTTCAATTTTTTTATAAATAATATTTGTTATAAATTTCTTTATAGTATTTTTCTTCATCTTTATCACTTAATAAAGTATCATATTTATAATTTTTAAAATCATAAATATTACTTAATTTTAAATGATTAGTAATAGATTTTTTTATTCTAATAGTAAATTCATTAATAAAATTATTATTATTTTCATTTAATTTGTTAAATAATTTTAAAATATTATTATCGTTAATAATATGATTAAAGCAATTTCTTAGTATAAATGATTTAATATTATTATTTCTTATTGATGGATGAATTGATAAATAGTAATTAATAAATATTTTATCATAATATGGGCTTTTAATATTAAAATTATTATTCAAATTAAATAAATTATTATATTGTATTTCATTCAAATTATTTCTAATTTCCTTATCATATATAATTGTATCATCATTGTTTTCTAAATAATTTCCAAATAATTCCATTGAACCAAAATTATTTATAATATTTTTTGATAATGAATTATTTTCAATATATCATATATTATATAATATTCAATACCTTTTCTAACTTTACCTAACTTATAATTTTCTAATTTATGAATAACTTTATTAATTATATCAATTAATTTAGTTTCATCTACAACTATTTCTTTATATCTTATTTTAAAAAAATCAGCTATTAATTTTGATTTTTTTAAATCACAATAATTATTTAATGTTAGTGAATATATTTCTAACATTTTTAATTTATCTTTTGTTTTATATATATTATGAATTAAATAACATATTATACCACCATAAATATCTCCATCTAATACAAGTGAAACAAAATCATAATTAAAATTATTTTTTAATAAAGCAATATTTAACATATTATATATTTCTAAATACATATTATCAATATTTAATGAATAAGTATTTAACAAATATCTATATGAATTAAAATTATGATATTTAACATTTATTTTATCTAATTTCCACATATCTATAATATCATCATAATTAAATATAGTATATGTAGCACTATTAAATTTAACTATTTTATAATTATAATTATTACTATAATATAAATCATAATTTATTGTATTGTATAAATTGTTTATATTTTTTAGTTCTGTTGTAATACAGTAGTGATTGTTAATATCATAATATAAATAAATATTATGAATTCCAATATAATCATTAATTATATATAATTTTTGATTATCTTTATCAAATAACATAAATGAATATATACCATCTAATATATTTAATGTCTGTTCTATTCCATATTTTTTATAAAAATAAATAATATACTCATAATAATTATCTTTATTATCTATTTCAATATTAATAATATTTGATAATTCATCATAGTTATTTATAACTCCAATTAAACATAATGATATATTTTCAATTATATCTTCATTCTTTTTTAATTTATTTTTATGATATCCAATTATAGTATTAGGTTCTAATTCTATTAATCTTGACAATACTTTATCTGAATAATTATTTCTATAATTATCTCCAATCTTTTTAAATTTATTTTTATCTAACATTACATTTAATAAACCAAAAAAACCAAACATTAATAATTGATTATGAAAATTTTTTTATTAATATTTCTATAATTAAACTAAAAAAATATTTTTATAATAATATATTTTATTTATTATGGTTATTAATACTAAACATTTTATTGATAAAATCAAAAATTTAAAACAAGAAGATTTTAATAAATATAGAAGTTTTCATAAGTTTATTGATAGAGAAGATTATCAAAATAAAATTAAATTATACATTAAACATAGATATTTAGATAAAAATTTATATTATAATATTCTTTCATATGAAGGTGATTTATTATTAGGAATATATAATCCTATGAGTTTTGACATTAACTTAGTTTTAAAAATTAATGATTTTAAATTATCTATTTATATAAAAAGTAATACTCAATATATTTTTAATGAAATAATATTCCTTACAATGAAAAATAATGTTAAAATAATGACTACAGAAAATGTTTATATTGAATTATTTTATGGCTTTATAACACAAAAAATGATATTAAAATTAAAAGAGAAAGAAATTAAAAATAATATTATTAATATTAATAATAATAAAATAGAAAATCATAATAAATATGTAAATATTAATGATAATTACTATAAAAATATAAAAATTATAAAAATTTAATTTTATGAGTAATATTCTTTTTATTTAATTCTTGATAATTTGATATACAACAACAATATTTACATTTAAACATTTTTTTATTTTTTATATTATAAATAATAATTTTTTTAAAATTATTGTTTAATTTGCAATATTTACATTTAATAGTTTTTGCTTCAATAAATTTTCTTTGACAATTCAAACAATGAATTACATCTGTTAAATTATTTCTTCTTTCAAATGGTTCATTACAACATAAATTTATAGTATTTATTTTCATTTCATTATTTGTTTATTAATTATTTCTTTTTATTTATTATTTCAATTTTTATCTATTTTTATAATTTCATTTTCATAATTATTATTTATTGCAAATAATACATCTTTAATACATTTTATAAAATATTCTTCATCACTATCATTATACATATATCCTTTACTATAATCATATGTATTAAGTTCATAAATTATTAAATTTTTATTTTTTAATATAACATTATTACATTGTTTTTTTGTAACTTTATTTATAAATCCTATTAAATAAAAATTAGATGTTTTATTATTTAATGTATCATATAATATTTTCATATCTTCAATCACTTTTTCAATATTACTACCATTTTGATGAGCTGATTTATTATCATCCCAGTTTTGAAATAAAGAAATATATACTTTTATATCTTTCTTATCTAAAATATCCATAAATTTTTCTGTCCTTTTCTTCATTTTATTATACTCTATTTCATCTTTCATATTATGATGTATAAATATATCCTTACCATATCCATCTACACCTAAAAAATTATTAAAATACTTTTCTCTATTTAAAAATTTTTCAAAACTATTATTTATACAATCATTTACCATTAATATATTTGAGCGTATATAATCAAATGGTAAAGCCATATAACGATATTTTAACCTTTCTATTGTTCCACATAATTGACAAAATGAACCAATAGGTATTACAATCATATTATAATACAGATATTAAAATTCTTAAAAAAAATTTTAAATATTCTTGATAAATAAATTTTTATTTTTTTAATATAATATAATTATATATGGAAGATTATACAAAAAGAGTATTACTATTTGGTGTTTTAATTACTGTTGTTGGTATTATTATATCATTTACCTATTCTAAGTTAGATAAACCAGAGGACAAAGAATTTTATGAATATTTACTTCCAATGATGATTTCATTATTTATAACTGGTAGTGTTTCATATTGGTTAAACGATAAATATTTTAAACTATAAAAATATTTTTTTTAATTACATAATTTGTGTTTCAAACCAATTATACATTTTATTTAGTTCATTGAATATAGTATCATCATCTTTTATTTTAAATAATAATTCTCTATCATTTAAAATTATTCTTAATTTATTATTTGAATATTCAATAATTTCAGTTCCTTTATAATCACTCCAACTATTAAATGTTAATTTAAACATATTATCATTATTCTCTTTAGTTAGTATTACTAACTTTTTATAATTCTCTTTATTATCTTCAAAAAGATAAATCTCATTATTTTTTGTTTTTTTAACAATGGGATAATTATATTTCAAAATAATTTGTGTATCATCATTTTCAAAATATAACATTCCAATGTCATTATGATTTCCAACACTCTTTGCTATTACAAACTGCATCTTTCTTGATATTTAATACTACAAAAAACAATTATTTCAATTTTTATTAATTATATAACATTATATATATTATTTTAATAATATTCTTTATATGGATTACCATCAGTCCAATTAAATTTGGTTTTTGAAATATGACATTGTTTTATATAAGCTTCTTGAATTTTAGTATTTCCATTTTTATTTTGAAATAATGGAACTTTTGTTTTATAATCTTTAATTATTTCATTTGGATTAGAAAATTCTAAGAAATGTATATTATTACCATTATCTAATTCATAATAACCATATAATTCAAATGGTTTATTTTTATTATTTTTTAAATAAAAATTTGTTGATTTACCAAGAACACCTGGACCAGCTACATTTCTATTATCTTCATAATTAATATTTTTCTCTACATTATTAACAATAATATCAATACACTTTTTTAATATTGGATGTTCTTTTATTATACCAATAAAACCATTAAACAAATATGGTCCACCTCCTAAATCAATTGGTGTAATAAATTCTGTTTTATCATTTATAAAATCATTTATTGAACCTAAACTTAATGTATCTAAATCTGTAAAAAATCCACCATTAATATATAATATACATACACGCCATAAATCAGCTTTTAATGCTCCGTATTTAATTTTTTTATAAGCTTCTAATATTCTCTTTGTAAAATTATCTCTTATAAATTCAAAACACATTCTATCATCATAAAATTTAAATTCAAATTCTGGATTATTTTCTTTCCAACTATTTTTTATTTTTATCATATCCTTTGTTAAATTATTTGTTTTCCAAGTTTGATATAATACTTTTGGAATCATCCCAAATATATTATACATTTATAAAAAATTATATATTTATCCATATTTATAAAATAAAAAAAAATTTAAAATTGTAAAATATAATATTGTTAATATTATCAAATAACAATTATTCTTTGTATTTATTTCTAAAACCAATAATATTCCAAATATAAAAAATATTGTATCAAATATTGAATTATATAATGAATTATTACTCCATTCTAATTTATCACAATCTGTTTTAATATTTGTTTTTTTTAAAAAATAACATTTTAAATCTTGTATTTCATATATTGTATGAAGAATTAATAATATAATAAATGTTGTTTTAAATGACGCATTAAAACATTTCATTATTCCAATTGCTGATATATAACCAGTTAAAAAATGTATAAAAGTCCAAGGTGTTATAAAAGAATTACTATCTATTGTATCACTTGCACTAACTAATAAATTAATATTCATATAATTAATAGTATATTTTTTTAATACTTTATTTAATTATTATATATTTATATATTATGTTATTTGATTTCTATTTTATTCATAATTATAAAACATCTGGAACTACTATTTTTAATCAATTAGATAATGAATATAAAAAAAGATATTATGGTAGAATGATATTTAATGATTATATAAGTAAAAATAAAGATGTTAATATTAATACTAAATATTTAAAAACATTAAATATACCACCAGAACAACACATTTCTATAGATCATATACTTTTAGATAATTTAATACATCTTAATATCATACCAAAAAATAAAATACAAAATATGAAATTTATGATGATTGTCAGAGAACCAATAGAACGGTTTATAAGTATTTGTAATTTTGAAAAAATTGAACCACAAAAATTATTAAATGAACTTAAAAATAATAACCGTAATTATTTTCAACATACATTTATAGTAAATAAACACAATATAAAAGTAAAAACTATAAAAATGAATAATAGAACATCTATAATAAATTTTTTTAAACAATTTAATATAAATTTAGATCTAAATGTTAAATTAAATGTCAGTGAAAAAAAATATACAATAAATGACCTATCTAAAAATGATATTTCATTCTTAAAAAAATTCTACAGAAAAGATTATTTTCTATATAATCATTCCGAATAAATATTCATTTTAGGAAGTTTTATCTACAACTTCTCCTGTGTCTTCACAAAAGCTATATGAGCCAGAAGGACCAAAGTGAAAACCAATTTTACTTGGTTCCTCTGGTTTCTTACCAAAGAAGAAATAGAAGAATAGAACAAACATAACAACAAGGATTGAATACATCTTTACAGTGATTGATACTTATAATTATTATTATTAATAGCACCCAAAACAAATATTTTTCAATTTTTTTAAGGGGTGGGGTTTGTATATAATATATCATAAATAAATTTTTTTTTTGTTTTTTTTGGTTTTAATACCCCTTTTGGTTTTAGCTATTCAGCTAAGTGGAACTCCTTAAAGATCTCCATGAAGTTTCTTATTCACATTGCATAGATACTTCATTTCATCAGTGATCTTAGTGTCTTCAGTGTTCTCTTTGTTTGGAAATGAAGACTTCTCAAGAAAGTGTAAAATCTTCAAATTATCTCCAAACGGTTCTGATACAGAATTGAAATTAATAGAATTATCTAATTCATACAACTTCTGGAGAACAGCATCTTCAATTGGACCGGGTAAAGAAATTTTTCTTTTCTCCATTGAATTCACTGGATAAGTCTCAGCTTTTTCCAAATTATCCAAAAGACGATTCGCTTCAGTTTCAATCCTTTCTTTTTCTTCCAAAGCTTTCTTTTCTTCCAAAGCTTTCATATCTCTGTGTTCCTTTTCCTTTTGAAGACCTGAAACAATATCTTCAAGTCTTACGAGACGCTTCTTACTATCCTTAAAAAGCTTATCTTCTGAAATATCAAAAGGCTCATTCTTTTCTTCAATACTCTCAAGACGCTTCTTAATATCCTTAAAAAGCTTATCTTCTGAAATATTAAAAGACTCAGACTTTTTAAGGAGAGGAGATACAATGGGAGAAAGAGGAACATGAGGAACAAAAGGAACAAGAGGAAATCTTGTTTGAGAAGTCATATCACTAGTTTCCTCTTCAGAAGTATCCTTCTTCTTAACAATAAAGAAGTAAACACCTACTCCTCCTAATAAGAAGAAGAAAAAGAAGAAGAAGAAAAAGCACAAAAGAGCAATAATCGCAACAACAGAGTCAGAATCCATTTTCACAAAAAGTAATTGTAGTATCACTTAAAAACTATTAATTCTTATTGTTAATAGCATCCAGAAAAAATATTTTTCAATTTTTATTTAATTTCATAAATTCAGTTATAGGTATAAATTTGTTTAATTTTTTAGTAAATCTACCTGTTTTATTATTTCGTATATTACCATTATATTTACTTTTATAAGTATAAGTTGATTTTTTAGTTTTTAAAAATTTTCTTCTTTTTCTCTTATCTAACCATCTATTTATTGATTGTTGTCTATATTCTTTTTTTAAATCACTCTTACATATATCTTTAATTATATCATATAAATACTTAAAATCATCTTCTTCAAAATCGTTTTCCATTTTATTATATATTAATAAGTTAAAATATAAATAATTCAATTTTTATTTATTTTAAATTAAGTTAATAAAAATTGAATTATTATTTTATTAAGTTAATAAACTTAGAAATATGAAATCTTTAATACTTTATCTTCTTATTAATTTAGTTAATGGATTTATTGATGATAGACCATTACATTATAATGAATATGAATATAATGAATATAATTATGATAATGATTATTTAATATATGATGATATAGATAATGATATAATTAGTTTTAAAACTTATTGTTATTGTTATTATTCTTTAGTAATATTATTAATATCATTTATTTGTTATTTTGTGTAAAATTAATTTATTTATTTAATATAAAAATATTTTAATTTAACTATTTTAGTTATAAAAATTGAAACTAAAATAATAAATTTAGTTAAATAATAATATATAGAAGATATATATAATGACTAATTATACTTGTGAAAGATGTTTAAAAGATTTTACACAAAAGTCTCATTATGATAAACATATAACTAAAAAAAATCCTTGTCAAAATAATAAGATTAAAGTAGAAAAAAAAGCAAAAGAACTTTTAAAAAATACAAATATTGAAGAAAAAAATATTGATTTTAAAAATATTGATGGTTTTAGTTATTTATCAACAGTAAAAGATAATACAATTGATTTAATATTAACAGATCCTCCTTATATTATTTCAAGAGAAAGTGGTATGAATACACATTATAATAATGTAAAAGAAAATGAAAAAAATGGAATACATACTATTAAAACAGAAGAAGAATGGGAAAAATATAAAAAAGATAATAATATTACTAATGATGATAAGAAAAAAAAATATATGAAGTATGGTTCTATATATGGTAAAAAATATTGTGTTAAAACAGATTATGGTGATTGGGATAATAATTTTAAAATAGAAGACCTTGATAAATTTATTGGTGAATATTATAAAAAATTAAAAAAAGGTGGAACTCTTATTATTTTTTTTGATTTATGGAAAATAACTGAACTTAAACAATTAATGGATAAACATAATTTTAAACAAATAAGATTTATTGAATGGATTAAAACTAATCCACAACCTTTAAATTCTAAAATTAATTATTTAACAAATTGTCGTGAAATAGCTTTAATTGGTATTAAAGATAAAAAACCAACATTTAACAGTCAATATGATAATGGAATATATAATTTTCCTCTTCAAGGTGGAAAAAATCGTTTCCATCCAACACAAAAAAGCTTACCTTTATTTGAAGAATTAATAAAAAAACATTCTAATGAAAATGATGTTATTATGGATACATTTTTAGGAGGTGGAACAACATTACTTGCTTGTAAAAATTTACAACGGAAATTTAAAGGATGTGAAATATCCAAAGAATATTATGATAAAATTATGAAACTAATTTAATATTTTTTTTAACTAAATTATTTATTGGAATTTTATATTTTATATAGTAATATAATTTTTTATGAAATTCAATTGGATCATACCAATAAGTATCTTTTTTACAATTTTTATCTTGAATATCAAATAATTTTTTCTCCCAAGGAAATTCAAAATCATATACTTTAAAATATAATAAATTTTTTGCAGAATATAATTTATTATATTTTTTTTCATCTTTACATATTTGTCTTTTCTGTAAATTACAATGATTACATAATGATTGAAAATCATCTATGGTTTGTGTTTTTATATTTAATACTTTTTTATTATTGTATAAATCATTTTTATGATCTACTATTATTTCATTATTTGAACCACATATTATGCAACTTTGTTTATTCAATTCATTTTTAATTGATAATTTTATTGGTCTATTTTCTATATATTTCTTATTTTTTAAAGAAAAAATATAAATACCTATTATTCCTTTTTCATTTTTATTTTTATTTTTAAATTCAATTAAAATATTATTTGGTATTTTATCATCTATATCATCACTATATATTTTATAATTTTTATTACCTCCATAAATTACTCCATAATTAAATTTTTTATTACACCATCTATTTCCTATTCCATTATTACCCCAATCAAGCTCTTTATATTTTTTTAATTTTGATATATGTATTATTGAATATTGTTATATGTAAAAGTAATAAATACATATATCATTATTTAATAATACATATATCATTTTAATATTTTTGATAATGAAACATAATATAATAAATGAAACAAATGAAACATTATAAATGAAACATAATATAATAAATGAAACAAATGAAAACATAATATTATAAATGAAAAAATAATTTTTCATTTATTTAAAAAATAAATAATTTAAATATTAATAAATTTCGTAAAAATGGTTCTTCAAAAAAAAAAGAACCATTTTTACGAAATTTGTGTTGAAAATAGAAAAATCATTTTTAGTTATTTAAATATTAATAAATTTCGTAAAAATG
>Ga0257127_1001652_pt1 | contig 15338 bp, 14 predicted proteins | sample SI060_135mmetaG_FD_190152 | JGI IMG/M metagenome (GOLD analysis project Ga0257127, IMG submission 190152) | Marine microbial communities from Saanich Inlet, British Columbia, Canada - SI060_135m | ecosystem: Environmental > Aquatic > Marine > Inlet | place: Canada: British Columbia | collected... | reverse complement strand
CGAGCCATCGACCGGCGCAAAGGCACCACCGGTCGCCTTCGTTCAATCCGGAAAAGCCGAATTCGGGGTGTGGTGTGGAAAGGTCGTTACCTGCAAAGCGTGAGTACTCTAGAAAATCATTGGTCACCTCGATACAAACCGTATGAGAGCCAACATCTTGCTCGCAGGTATTGCAGCAACCATCGCGAAAGAAGCCGGTGAGAGGGTCGATACTGCAGGGGGTGAGTTCGCGTCCAAGGACATTGAGCGATTCAGCTTTTTGAGGGTGATTCATGTTTAGTGCTATCCAATCGAAAAAAGAATCTTGCGATAACTTGAGTCATGAATCAATGCGCGATCAAATTTGAGCGCTGGCGTCGCTTACAGCAGCCTTAATGACTTCCGCGAAATCTTCTGAATCTATTGGCATTACTTTCTATAGATTTAGCAGACTGCTCTCCCGCGATTTTGGTGATTTCCTCCATGGCACGGCTTCTTGTTTCCACAATCATTTCCCTTCGCTGGTTCCGGGTTAGAGATTTGTCTGATCTTATCTCCGAGACCTCTGTTTCTGTAGCGCGCGAAATTTCGTAGACCTCGGTAATTTCACTTGTCGTGTTACCGTAGCGCTCACCAATTGTAAGCAGAGATCGATAAGCTGGATCCTGAGACCGCTCAAACTCTTGATACCGCTGATCTCCGAGGTAGTTTTTGATTTCTTCGTTACTGGCTGTTCGCCTCTCCCGATAAGATTGGCGGTCCTTGAGTTTAGTGAACTCGCTGCCTTCGTTGTTACGCCTTATCGTAAAAATGTCCCTGAATTCTAGTTCCGAGTAATCAAAGGTTGCCATCGTTTCCGTCATGCGAGCCGCAAGTCTGGATTCGCGTAATTCATATTCAGTAAACTCATCTGCGGTGAGTATTGCTCGCAGGGAAGCCTCAAGCTCCTCTGCCTCACGGAACCTGTCATCCCTCATTTCAGTGATAAAACCGCCCCGAGAACGTTGAAGAGCTGACATGCTGGCACGCTTGCGAGTCTCGTCAACAGCAATCTGTGTGTCAGAGTCTAGAAAGGATAGCGAGTCATTCAAAGGTTTGAACAGAGTTTCGAATAGTGGGTCTTGAACAATGTCGGCGCCGAATATGCTAACGAGCATGAGTCGCTTGTTTGCCAGTTCGTCCAAAATAAAGTCGCTGGCAGACTGATCAGTTTTTGTCTCAAGCCAGTAAGGGGATGAGTCACGCTCTTGGGTGGAAAGAAGCTGGTCGCGAGAGATAGTGGCTAAAACGATTTGCCTGACGAGGTCCTCAGGGTAGGATTGCGATCGTAGCAGATCAGCCAAGCGTGCGTAGTTTTCACTTTCCCAGATTTCAGGGAGTGCGACTGTGTCTGCCGACGCGATCTTTGAGTCTGGGACTATGGCAGAAGGCGCCTGGATCACGTTGTTTTCGGAAAGCAACGTCGTCGACATTGTAGATGCAGGGGACAGCTCAGGTTTGGAATACGTCGACACGTCATCGTTAAAGTTTTTGTAGAAATAGACCAAAAAACTGAAGTTGGCTGTTACGGAGGCAATGATGATGAAGTTTTTGATCATACCTTTTATACGTGCAGTTTTAGGTTTGTCGTCTATGGTAATCAAATTAATCAGAAATTAGGTAGCGTCTGTCTGATCCCATATAGCGTCTACCGGCTAATTGTGCGCTAAATTGGGTCTGATTTACCCTCAGGATTATAAACACCTCGGCTCGAATCAACCGATGTTAATGAAGTCGGACTTCCTAAGCGCACCGTTATACGTCAGAGAGGCGTAGCTATTGTCGGTTTGCTCGAAGTATTTGATCTTGTCACGATAAGCCGAAGTTAAGCTGTTTGAAGGTCCGAGCGCGTCAAGCCCGAACCAGCTCAGGGATTGACGGGTTGGTGCTGATCAGTGTGTAAAAGGTCGTGAGTTTCTCCTTCTGTGTTACGGTGAAGCACAAAACTTGAAGCAACACTAGGACAAGCAGCAGTGCTACCTGCTTCGTTGCCTGTTCCGGTTACCTCGGTCATTACCCCCTCTTCTGCTGTTGTCACTTCTTGGTGCTTTTGGGCGAGGTGGTTTTGAATAGGGAGGTGGTTGCACAAGTAACGCTTCGGGTGGCTGAAGGCATTTCAGCGCATCACCTAACAACGCTTCGATGTTAGGAAGCATAAAAGAGTCATCTTCACATGCGAGACTAATAGATATTCCGTCAGCGCCCGCTCTGCCGGTTCTGCCAATCCGGTGAACATAGTCCTCTGAGTCCTCCGGCAGATTGTAGTTTACAACATGAGAAATGCCGTCCACGTGAATGCCTCGGCCTGCGACATCCGTCGCCACAAGGACTTTAATTTCTCCTGACTTGAACTTGTCTAGCGTACTTATGCGTTTTTTCTGAGGTACCTCGCCAGTGAGTAGGCCAGAGTTAATATTGTGCCGATTAAGTTTTTCCTCAAGCATTCTGGTTTCGTCTCGTCGATTGACGAAAACAATGATTCGATCAACATCGCCGCTCATAATGAGATTGTACAGAACGGTATATTTTTGATCCGCAGAGGTCAGATACACCAACTGTTCGACGGAGTCGACGGCGATCTGGTCGGGTGCTATTTCAATTCTTACGGGATCCAGCGTCCAAGTTGCGGAGAGCCTCTTTATATCTTCGCTGAAAGTTGCGCTAAATAGCTGCGTTTGCCGATTTTGCTTCTTTGGTGTTCTTTGGATGATGGCTTTCACATCAGGAATGAATCCCATGCTTAACATCCGGTCAGCTTCGTCTATGATCAGCATCTCAACCTTAGAAAGATCAATCACACGAGAGCGGCAAAAGTCGAGTAGTCGGCCAGGTGTAGCAATAACCAAATCGACATTATTGAGCAATTGCTTCTTCTGCTTTTCGTAGTCGATTCCACCTACGGTCGCGACAACGTCAAAATCCGCATACTCAGATAATTGTTCCGCATCACTGGCGATTTGCATGACAAGCTCCCGGGTGGGTGCAATCACCAATGAGAAAGGTGCGCCAGGGGGGCGTTTTTCATGTTCGGGATTTTCAATGTGATAAGTAATCACTGATAAAAGGAAGGCCGCGGTTTTTCCTGTCCCAGTTTGAGCCTGAGCAATGATGTCTGAACCATCTAATGAGTGCGGTAAGACCTCGTTTTGAACAGGTGTGCAACTTTGAAAGCCAAGCTTCTGAATTGCTTGTTGCAAAGGGAGTGGTAGATCCAGAACAGCAAAGTCTTCCGGCAAAGATGTGACCTCTGGTGGCTTCTCTTTGCGTGATGATTTTTTTGTTTTACTCTGGCCGGCGTTTTTTTTGCCCTGTGTCTTATTTTGCTTCTTGTTGTTCGAAGCAGGCTGGTTCGATGGAACCTCCGATTCTGCGGATTGTTCTTCACGACTGTTGCGACTGAATAGCTTTTTTAAAAAACTCATATCGTTTGTTGTTTCACACTCGAATGAAAAAGCAACTGAGTTGAATATTTCAGCTCGTTAACTCTTAAGGTAATGGCGAACAGACGCCAATTGAACACACACTACGAAGACTTCGAGGGCTTGTTGCAACGAATCTAGTGCTGGAAATGTTGGTGCCAGTCTTATATTTCTGTCTTGTGGGTCTATTCCGTAGGGAAAAGTCGCACCGGCGGGCGTCAGTCTAACACCAACATTCGCCGCAAGCGTGATAATTTCCTTCGCCTGACCCGGAATTGCGTCGAAAGAGACAAAATAACCACCATTAGGGCGGCTCCATTCCCCAATTCTCTTGCCATCTAGGTATTTACTGAGAATCTTCTCTGTGAGCGCAAATCTAGGTTTCAACAATGCGGCATGTCTTGCCATATGGCGGGCGATGCCTGACATGTCTTTCAGGAATAGTACGTGGCGGAGTTGGTTTACTTTGTCAAAGCCAATCATCGTCTCCGAAAGGTGTTGCTCAAATTCACCGAGTTTTTCTCGGGATGTGCCAAGAAAAGAAATGCCAGCTCCCGCAAAAGTCACTTTTGAGGTTGAGCCAAACAGAACCATGCTGTCGTTGGTGTCGTGATGACGCGCCAACGCCATAAGATTCGCCAATTGATCTGGTGCATCGCTTAGGTGGTGAACAGCATAGGCGTTATCCCACATGATCCTGAAATTATCACCGCTAATTTTCGGTAACATTGAGATTCTTTTCACCGCTGCTTCTGAATAGGTTTTGCCGGTTGGGTTCGAGTATTTAGGCACACACCAAATACCTTTTATTGATGGATCCTGTTGAACTAATCGTTCGATTTGATCGAGATCTGGATCTTGTCCATTAAATGAGACCGGAATCATTTTGATATTGAAGTGTTCGCAAAGCGTGAAATGTCTGTCGTAGCCGGGAACTGGGCAAATGAACTTTACACCTTCCGGACATTCTTGTTTCCAGATTGGTTGCATAAAGGCCAGGTACTGATGCATGAGGGTGAGGCTGGCATTACCACCAACCAGAATTTCATCCGCATTTGTTTCCAGAATGCTCGCGCCAAGTGCTCGTGCCTCCGGTATTCCCAACAGACCGCCATAATTTCGGACGTCAGTGCCATCTTGAAGAATGTACTGCCCCTTTAAAATGCCGTCTAGTTCATTGGAAAGATTCAATTGTTCGGAAGAAGGTTTTCCCCTGGTTAGGTCGAGTGCTAGCTTAGCCGCCGCGATTTCGTCATATTTTTGAACAAGCGTTATTTCAAGAGCCTCGAGCTCAGTTCGAGACATTGCGCCGTAGCTGTTCGGCTGATTTGAGGTTGTCACGAGTTTTTTCCTGAATTGATTGTAGACTATGAGAGTGAAAGCCCGGTGAGTTCATCGACACCGAGCATCAGGTTTAGATTCTGTACAGCTGCGCCAGAGGCTCCTTTCCCAAGGTTATCAAGGCGCGCTATCAGCAGCATCTGATGACTGTTTCCATATACGAAGAGATCGATTCGATTGGTATGGTTAGCTCCCTGTGGATCAAGAAACCCCTTTTCCAACGAATCATCAGTGTTAGGTTTGTGCACAGTTACGCAAGGCTCGTCTTTGTATCGATCCTGAAGCGTCAGGTGAACTTGTTCGAGACTATCAATGCGGTCCATTGCCTGCTCGGTGACAGGAATGTTAACGAGCATTCCTTGATGGAAGTGGCCTACCGAGGGCATAAACATTGGCTTGCGGGCGAGTCCAGCATGCAACTGCATTTCAGGCAAGTGCTTATGTTGCAGTTGAAGGCTGTATGGGCGTGCGTACCAGAGATTATCAGGGTTTGTGGTTGCTCGTTCTTCATAGTCTTCAATCATTGTTCGGCCGCCTCCCGAGTACCCGGAAACCCCGTGCGCGGTGAAATCCGATTTTGGGGACAGCAACTGCGCATCGATCAGAGGACGCATCGCGAGCAAAAAAGCAGTCGACCAGCAGCCAGGGTTCGATAGTCGCTTGCTGTTTTGAATCTGATGGCGCTGCTCTTTGGCTAGCTCGGGTAAACCAAAATCCCAGGAAGGGTCGACTCTATGGGCTGTGCTCGCATCGATGAATTTTACCGGCGCATCTTCGGCGAGTTCGACAGATCTTTTTGCGGCATCATCAGGTAAACACAAGATGACTACATCGGACGACTTAATGATCTCTTGTTTGATGCTTTCGTCTTTGCGTTCACTATCATTTATGTCGACTAGGTCAATATCTTTCCTTTGATCCAGGCGTGCTCGAATCAATAGACCGGTGGTGCCTGCCTGACCGTCAATGAAAACTTTGTGCATGTCTGTGGTGCTCGTAGCAAATTGCGACGCGGGCGATTTTAGCATGAATCTGGTTCGTTCCAGAATGCCAGTGTGCTTATTTTCTGGTGGTGATCTTGTGCTCTGGGTGCACCGACGCAGGTGGGCAGCCAAGCTTGCTCAGAATTATTCGCAGGTCGGAAGTGTCGCTAACGGTGCTGACGCCAAGATCGATATCTTGTTTACAGATCCATCCGATTGGCTGTGAAGGGTAGTGTTTATCCCTCATATAGTGGACAAACTTGAGCGTTCGAAATCCGTCGAACCAATCACGCAGAAATTTCACAAAGACTTGCCTGGATTTGAGTCGATGTTTTTGTTTTCCAATCTCATCAAAGGCACCTGTTTCAGCACCCCAGTTCGCCAGCAGGTCATCATGGCGGAATGTATGCGCGACCTTGTTCTCATCCCAGATGAGCGGTAAGCGCGCTAACAATGCTTTGAGTAACTCAAAGATTGCCGGCTGATAGTACAAGTTTTCCTCGATTGGATTGCTTAAACACTGAATACGGTCGATGCTGGAACCGGTACCAAAGGGCGTACGATGTGAAACGCGAGCATCAAGCTCAATGGGGGCGCTGCTAGCGGATAAAACGAGACCGGTTTTTGCCAGTTTGTTTAGCAGGTAAAAATCCTCTCCCGCGAGTCTTTTTGGTGTGCCCCGTACTAACGCATAGTCCTTGGCGTTGACCGTAATGGTGCTCCCTACCGTATGAAAGGCATAAGGGCTATTGGCATGTTTTAATCGATTTACATAGTAATATAGCGATATTTCATACAGTAACATGGCTCGAACTTGGGCTTGATTTTGGGCTTGAGTCTGGGCTTGAAACTGAACTTGATAAGGCGCGTCTTTCATCGAGGTCTCTTCACCTGTTGAAAGCGCTTGATCCGAGCGTAAAACGTGCCGGAATGGTCTGACTATTGCTGCGATTTTCTTATCCGAAGCCGTGTTTTGTTGAGAAGCATCGAAGTAGTCCGAAGGCAGCTGGGCATCTGCGTCGGTATTGTTGATGAAAGGGTTTGTAACCAGTCCTGAACTGATCATAGAAAGAGCAATGTCAGCACCAATTTTTCGCGCGAGTCCAACGCCTTCAGTTTGCTTGAATATCCAGTTTTTAGACACCCGGTCAACGATAAGGCAGTCGATTGAACTACTGAGCCGGGAAAGATAAAGGTTGCCACAACTGAGCTGGTGAGAAGATATTGCGTCAGTTAGTAACCGCTCTGTTTCGTGATCATCCTCGTCGCTGGTGTTAACGATGAGAATGACAACGATCCTTGCCGTCAAATTGCGCCAGACCTGCTGTATCTCGTGCCAGTTTTCATCTCGTGCGGGAATAACAAGACAGTGTTCGTACGCGATTGTTGCTGCCATACCAGAATTGGGTTTTACGTCTGAGAACAGCTTAACGACCCGGCCGGCTTCTGGTTCTGCGTAACGATTAAGATATTTTTCGATTTGTTTATCAGCTGTTATGGTGATTGCTCACCTCCAGATATGCCTAATGCAAGCGAGCTCGGATCTCGAGACTCGATACAACCTCGGACTCTATTCGCAACCATTCGGTCAGCCTGTCGTCTACTTCATGTTTTGCAAAATACTTTAAGGCAAGATCGATAAACAAGTGATGGTGATTTCTTTCAGATCGGGCAAGGGTTGCGTAGAACAACTGTATTTCCGGATCAACGTTTGCCTCCGCGATGCGGGCAAAGCGTTCTGCGCCTCTGGCTTCAATCACCGCTGCGGAGAGGAGTCGGTCTAAGAAGTAGAGATCTGAACCTTCTCGCATGTGTTTACGGAGTCGGTTAACGTACGGATCTTTTTCATCTGCAGAAGGTGATATGCCTAGGTTTTGCATCAGTCTGACCACCTGGCGAAAGTGGTTAAGTTCCTCCAGCGCAAGGTCAATCATTGCTGTTAAAACGTCTGGCTTATCCGGATAGTGAGTGACCATAGACATCGCCATGGCAGATGCCTTACGTTCATTTGCCGCATGGTCATTGAGAAATGCATTAAAATCACTCAGAACTGCGGACAACCATGCATCCGAAGAGGCGATGCCCAATTGACCGTAGTAAATTTGCTCCGAGCGTGCGACGGCTGTCATAGCACTTCCTGAAAGAAGGCGGATATCTCCGTGATCTCCTCCAGACAAACCTGATGCTCCATCGGGTAATCAAACCAACGTACATCAAAACCCAGACGGATGAGATTTTCTCTTGAGGTCGCTGCTCGGCTAATTGGGATCACTTGGTCATATGATCCGTGAGCCATCAGGATGGGTATCGCTAAATTGCTATCGCATAGCGCTTGTTCAGCGGAAGCGAAATCATTCAGATATGTGGACAAGGCGACGACGCCCGCCAGTCTATGCTCGCACCGAATAGCGGTGTGAAGCGCTACTACGCCACCTTGAGAAAACCCCGCTAGAATAATTTTGTGGCTTGGAATTCCCCGGGCCATCTCTTGATCAATAAAATCTCGTACGTAATTTGCCGAGGTCTCAATGTCATGGCCGTCACCTTTCTCGCTATGGAAAGAGAAATCATACCAGGCGCGCATTTCATCGCCTTCATTAACGCTCACAGGGCGAATCGGCGCATGTGGGAAAATAAATCTTATAGGTAAGGCGTCAGGTAAGTTCAGCTCAGGCACAATTGGCTCGAAATCGTGACCATCGGCTCCAAGTCCATGAAGCCAGATGACGCTTGCTACGGCTTCTTGCTCTGGCTGAATTTCTACATGTTCGAGAAGTGTGGGCATTGTGTTTTCCTTATCTTAAAACGGAGAGCTGACAGCGGCTGTTTGGCATTGACAATGCCACGCAAGATCGGTTTAGCGAGAGGCTGTAGCAGCTCAAATAAGTACGTGATGTGGTTAAATCCGAATGATATAGAATTCGGCGTAAAAAGTCCGCTAGCTCTCTGTGACAGCTTTGGGTGTCTGGTGTTTTACCGTGAAAGAAACCGCGGAAAATCAACTCCTTGGCTTTTAGTCGGCAAGCGTACAAGGTGCCTATTTCGCAGCATCTAAATGATAGATGAGAAAAAAATATCCCTTTGGAGGGTACTGTATGGCTCATTCATATGAGGCTAAGTTCTCTCTCTGGAACGAGAATAGCCCCCTGCACATCAATTAGTCAGATAAAAGCAGGCAAAAGAGTCGGTGGATATATAGCGAATTGTTGATACATCAGTGGGATTCCGCCTATAGTTCTTTTAAATTTAATCACGCAAAAGAATATCTAAACTAAAAGGAGTGCTACATGGGACCGTTAACAGGTTTTCAAATAATAGAGTTGGCAGGTATTGGCCCAGGTCCTTTCTGCGGCATGATGCTGGCAGATATGGGTGCGGAGGTGATTCGTGTCGATCGTGCGGGTTCATCCAACCGCCGAAATATTGACGTCTTGAATCGTGGGCGAAAGTCGATAGCTGTTGACCTGAAAAGCCCTGCTGGGAAAGAGCTTGTGCTTAAACTCTGTGAATCTGCTGATGGTTTGTTCGAAGGTTTTAGACCCGGTGTTACCGAGCGATTGGGAATCGGTCCTGAGGAATGTTTGGGGCGAAACGAAAAACTTGTCTATGGTCGAATGACAGGTTGGGGGCAAGATGGGCCGATGGCCAGCGCCGCGGGTCACGATATTAACTATATCGCACTGTCCGGTGCGTTGGGTGCGATCGGAAACAAGGGTGGTAAGCCTGTTCCTCCTCTCAATCTTGTCGGGGATTTTGGTGGCGGCGGCATGTTGTTAGCGTTTGGCATGGTCTGCGGCATGTTGGAGGCTCAGAAGTCCGGAAAGGGTCAAGTTGTCGACTCTGCGATGGTGGACGGTGCAGCGACCTTAATGTCAATGTTCTTCACAATGCGCGCAGCAGGGATATGGAAAGACGAGCGTGCGAGTAATATGCTCGATGGTGGTGCACACTTTTACGATACCTACGAGACCAGTGATGGTGGATATATTTCGTTAGGTTCGATCGAACCTCAGTTTTATGCGTTGTTGGTGGAAAAAGCGGGTCTAGATGCTGAGGATTTTTCGGCGCAAATGGATCAGTCTCGTTGGCCTGAGTTCAAAGAGAAACTCACCACTGTGTTCAAGTCAAAAACCCGTGACGAATGGTGCGACATTATGGAGGGTTCAGATGTTTGTTTTGCGCCTGTATTGGGACTCGGCGAAGTTGCTGATCATCCACATAACAAGGCACGTGAAACATTTGTTGAGATGGACGGCGTTGTACAACCGGCACCATCGCCTCGATTTAACAGGACCAAACCTGCTCTGACCCATAGCTCACGTATCCCTGGACAGGATGGCAGGGAAGTGCTGTTGGGAGCGGGTCTTAGTGATAGTGAAGTTGACGAGTTGATTTCCCAGAAGGTTGTCACCTTGCCCGAGGCGCATTAGACGCTGGAAGTGGATCTCTCCCGCTTCCAACAGATTGAAGGGTGTGCAAATAGTACGCCCTGCAATCATTTTTTGTTTACAGTGACGTGCAGGTTGCACGGCATGCTACCTTTTACTGCATCAAAGAATCTGCTCACTGGCGTCATTTGTTCCCTGCCTTACGACGCTTTCTCACCATTGCCTAACGAATCTGGGTGGTTTCGGTCAAAAATATCGCTTTTCTGGTTGAAAGTAGTCGATTTTTTCAAAATTTAAGTTAGAATTGCGCCACTTTGTAATTGGCCTGTGTCTGACAACCCAAGCCTGTCAGTGCCCGATTACGAAAACGAACCGCTTGGTGTCAGTTAGGTCCACCGTACGACAGGGTTCGTCACTCAATTAATCCACCCGCAAGATGCGGAAAATTAAAGGCATATAATTATGAGCGTAGAACTACTCGATACTTCTCGATTCCACGGGTTCAGAGTTAGGCGTCAAATTGCAGGAAAAACTTACCAGGAGTACTTTTCGCTGAAAGAAAATGGTAAGCGGGTCCGCGGGGCTCCCCGAGCAGCAGTTAAGGCGGAAGCCGAAGCTAGGGATGCTGTTTTGGAAAAACTGCAGGCGAAAGCGAAAGCTGAAGCTGCAAAAACTGCGCTGTTTGACAAAAACGGCAAGGTGCGCGGTATTTTGTTCAGAATGAAAACCGAAAAAAGCGGTACCAGAACACCCGTATTTCAGATTGGCATCATGTCGGCAAAAGCCGGCAAGATCGTTAATACCACCGTTTCAATCAATCTTCACGGATTAGAAGGCGCGTGGGCCAAGGCTGTAGGATTTTATATTGACCACAAAAAGATTTCGAAGCGAGCAAAGATTTACCAGCAGCTGATGAATGCACAGCCTACTAAGGCACAGCTAGCCGCAATGAAGCGTAAGCGTAAGAAAAAGTAAGCGCGTTAATTGATGAGAAAGGGGCCAATTGGCCCCTTTTTTTTGCCTGCTTATCGGAGGTAGTTCTTTTTCTGGCACGCTGATTATTGTTATGGTGGACGTTTCTTATGTTGTGGAGCAAAAAGTTGTCGCAGGTTCAATCAGATTCGGACAAAAAAGCAGTAATGGGTGAGAAATACAAAGCGGCCTTCGCTGAATCACTCCAGCGACCAGCGGAGTTTTGGAAAACTCAGGCTGACTCTATTGACTGGTTTCGAAAACCCGAAAACATTCTCTCCAGCGGAGAAAATGGAAATGATGTCTGGTTTGCGGACGGTGAGCTAAACTCGGCGCACATCGCGCTCGATTTCCATGTCGACAACGGCCGGGCGGATCAGCCTGCATTGATTTATGACTCTCCTGTCACTAACACCATAAAGACATATACCTATAGAGAGCTGAGAGACAATGTCGCACTTTTTGCTGGCGCTCTTGAGAACCTCGGTGTCGTAAAGGGCGATAGAGTTATCATCTATATGCCGATGATTCCTGAAGCGGCCATAGCAATGCTCGCCTGTGCGCGCATAGGTGCAGTGCACTCGGTGGTCTTCGGCGGTTTTGCTGCACGGGAGTTGGCGACGAGAATTGATGATTCTGAACCTCGGGTTCTGCTGTCTGCTTCCTGCGGTATTGAGTTCGCGAACACGATTGCCTACAAACCGCTTATTGATGAAGCGATTGATCTCGCATCTCACAAGCCGGAAACCTGCGTCATCCTTCAGCGACCGCAATGCGAGGCTGCGATGGGTGCACGCGATCTTGATTGGTATCAGGCGTTGACTAACGCGAATGGTAAAATGGCGAATTGCGTGCCGATGTTGGCAACTGATCCCCTTTACATTCTTTACACTTCTGGTACGACCGGTAAACCCAAGGGTGTTGTGAGAGACAACGGCGGCCACGCGGTTGCGCTGCAATACAGTATGAAAGCTGTTTACGGTGTTGAAGCCGGCGAGGTTTTTTGGGGCGCATCGGATGTTGGATGGGTGGTTGGTCATTCGTATATTGTATATGCGCCTCTGTTTGCGGGTTGTACGACGATATTATTCGAAGGTAAGCCCGTTCGTACGCCGGACGCCGGAACATTCTGGCGAATAATTCAGGATCACAAAGTGAATGTTTTCTTTACCGCGCCCACCGGATTTAGGGCGATGCGCAAGGAAGACCCGAACAGCGAACTTTTGAAGAAATATGACATCTCGTCTCTAAGGACACTTTTCGTGGCAGGTGAGCGAACGGATCCGCCTACCTATCATTGGCTTCGGGAGATATTACAAATACCTGTCATCGACCACTGGTGGCAAACGGAGACGGGATGGCCTGTCGCAGGTAATTTGATGGGGCTTGACCCCGCGGGCACGAAAGCCGGGTCGGTCAGCTTTCCGGTGCCAGGCTTCAACGTTCAAATTTTGAGTGAAGCGCATAAGCAAGAAGCGGCCGGCGAAGAGGGTGACGTGGTTATCAAGTTACCTTTACCGCCTGGTTGTTTGCCTACCGTGTGGGGTGATCATGATCGTTATCACGATGCATATATGACGCTACACCCTGGCTACTATCATACCGGCGATGGGGGTTATTTTGATGAGGACGGCTACCTATACATTATGGGTAGGACCGACGATGTCATTAACGTCGCGGGTCACAGACTCTCGACAGGGGAAATGGAAGAGATTGTGGCTGCGCATCCAGCGGTGGCTGAATGTGCTGTGATTGGTATCGAAGATCCAGATAAAGGTCAGATTCCCATGGCGCTTTTGTTACTAAAGGATGGTATCAATGACACTCACGAAAAGATCAAGCTCGATTTGACGGCGCTGGTTCGCAAAGAAATTGGTGCATTTGCTAACTTCAAACAATCCATTGTTGTTGATCGTTTACCCAAAACCCGCTCTGGTAAAATACTACGTCAAGTCATGCGAAAGATTGCCGACAAGCAGCCCTTTGAGCCACCAGCTACGATCGATGACCCGATGATCCTGACGGAGATCGAAGCGGCGCTGGTTGAAAATGGTATTGGCATGGTTGGTCGGCGCGACTAATAGCGTCATCGAAGTGCTGTTATCAAAGTGATTCCTTCGTGCAAGTTAATAGTGGTCTGGAGAATTTGAAATTATGTCTACGGTTTTGATTACAGGCGCAAGCTCCGGTTTTGGGCTTGCCTGTGCGGAAAAGTTTGCCGGCGGGGCTAACAAATTGATTCTTGCTGCTCGTCGGCAAGACAGGCTCGAAGCTTTGTCGTCCAAATTGTCGGTTCAAACGGAAGTCCACACGATGATCCTTGATGTCCGTGAGCGTGAAGCCGTCACTGATCAATTAGCAGCATTGCCTGAGGGTTTCCGGGACGTTGATATTCTTATTAACAATGCAGGTTTGGCGAAAGGTTTGGGTGGGGCAGATTCAGCAGACCTCGATGATTGGGAGCAAATGGTAGACACTAATGTCAAAGGGTTAATGTACGTCACTAGGGCTATATTGCCGGGTATGGTTGCCCGTGGGGGCGGTCACATCGTCAACCTCGGGTCAGTTGCCGCGAATTGGCCTTATCCCGGAGGAAATACTTATGGTGGCACCAAGGCGTTTGTTCAGCAATTTTCTCGTAATATGAGAGCCGATCTTAGTGGTAAGAATATTAGGATCAGTAATGTGGAGCCGGGTATGTGTGAAACGGAATTTTCGGTTGTTCGATTTAATGGCGACGAACGGCAGGCTGAGCAGGTGTATGCAGGCATGAAACCACTTTCCGCAAACGATGTGGCGGAGATTATTCACTGGGTTACTGCGCTGCCGCCCCATATTAATATCAACCAGTTAGAAGTGATGCCAACGGCGCAGAGTTGGTCACCTTTTACCGTTCATCGAGAAGAGTGATCGTGATGGATTTCCGCGCTATAATAAAATTTTTATATTGTGGTACGCAGCCGTGAACGTTGTGTTGACCAGGAAGGCATAAATGATCATCGTCCATGGCACATTTCCAGTCAAAGCTGATTATCGCGAAGAAGCGTTGGCATTGATGAAACGCATGTCAGTCGCAAGCAGAGCTGAAGAAGGATGCATCAGCTACGAGTTTTACGTAGGGTTGAGTGATATCAACACACTACTACTTTTTCAGGAATGGGATTGTGTTGACTCTCTGCAGGCGCACTTCGAAACAGAACACATGGAAGAATTTCTCAAAGTACTCCCGGATATTCTCGATGGCGAAGTAACCACCCGGCGTTACGAGGTTAGAGGCACGGGCGAAGGTTATGAGGAAGGTGAATTAGCCTCAGACAATTTGATAGAGTCTGACTTGCCAGATCGCAGGACAAAAGTAGAGAGCAGACCCAAAATTATTCACTAACAACCCCTTTTCAAAATCCTATTGCCGGCATGAAGTTAGTTATTGTGTGCTAGATCACAATTTCAAGCACCTGCTCAGGCGGTCGACCAATTTTTGCTGCATCTCCGCTCACAACGATGGGTCTCTCAATCAAGATTGGTGATGCAATCATGGCGGCGATAAGTTCTTCATCGGTCAGTTCAGTGTCCCCCAAGTTGTTCTCTTTGTATGCGTCTTCACCCTTTCGCATCAGTGCTCGAGGAGTTATGCCCAGTTTGGCCAGAATCGCTTTAAGCTCGGCCTCGGAGGGTGGCGACTCGAGATAGAGCACGATATCAGGTTGTACGTTGTGCTCGTTTAATAGCGCGAGTGTTTTTCTCGATTTCGAGCATCTTGGATTATGGTAGATTGTGACAGTACTCATGCTTTCCTCCTTTTATTGCCTATGAAATTTGGTCTGTCGAGCAGTAATTTGGTATTTTGTTGGCGACAATCTTATTGTGCGCTCGCAGATCCCTCAAGTTGAACGCACTTAGGCTATCCAGGGTCAATCATGGGGTTTATCGAACAGTATATAAAAGTTCCGCCACTATTCCGGCAGATATGGGCGTTTTTCTACTTGATGTCGGAAAGGTTTATAGAGGATAGCTGTCGTTCCACCGCTGCCGCATTAACGTTTCAGACATTGTTTGCGGTTGTCCCTTTGTTGACGGTGATGTATACCATCTTTAACGCTTTTGAAGCGTTTGATGGTCTGTCCGGCACCGTGCAAGAATTTATTTTCACTAACGTTGTGCCGGAAAATGTTGCTGTCGTTCGTGAGTACCTGGATGAGTTTTCAACTTCAGCGACA
>Ga0257127_1001648_pt1 | contig 15368 bp, 16 predicted proteins | sample SI060_135mmetaG_FD_190152 | JGI IMG/M metagenome (GOLD analysis project Ga0257127, IMG submission 190152) | Marine microbial communities from Saanich Inlet, British Columbia, Canada - SI060_135m | ecosystem: Environmental > Aquatic > Marine > Inlet | place: Canada: British Columbia | collected... | reverse complement strand
TTACATCAAGGTTTTATGATATTTTTTCGTCATTTACAAAATTTCCGAAATTTTACCTTTATCTAAAAACCCAGCATCTGAGCAGGCCTTGCCTTCCTCCGGCAGCCACCTAAACACCTAAGCACCTAAAGCAACACTTAAAACCCTAAAACAAGACAATTTCATGGGTATTTGGATAATAATTTCGACATAGACCTTGCCCTTGTGCTCGTTCACCGGGTGTATGTCGTTTTTTTTACAAAAAAACGCACTGCTAGTGCGATTTGTAAAATTTGCTAAATTTTTACTATTGATACACTTGAGATCTGTGTGCGACTTTTAGAATGATAAACCCATTATTATCCTCACTGAGCAGTAATCGGTAAGACCCAACTCTAATGCGATGAGTAGCGGGCAATAAATTAACAACTGATTTTAAGTTTTTCTTAAGCAAGGATTCATCTTGCTTAAGCAGTAACAATTTGTCTTTTATTCTTATTTGGGTTTGACTATCTAGCTTGCTATATTGTTTGTTAGCTTTATTGGTAAATACAAAGTGCATTGCTAGATCTTAAGATCAGATAAACCACTATCTAAAGAATCTTGCATTTCTTTTTGTAACCTTTCTTGATTAAGAAAAATTTCATAGCTTTCCATGTAATCATCTACCAAATCACTGCCTTTTGCAAAATAGGGTAATAACACCATTTTTGGCATACCTCGATTAGTAATGGTAAAGTAGTCGTGCTCAATATCTTTAGATATCTTGCCAATATTTTTTTGTAATTCGCTATTGCTAATAATATCCATAATTTTCTTTATATGTTGTTAGTTATATTGTTTGTAATATATTATAACATATATTTAATGATTTTATGTCAAAGAAGTTATTTGCTCAACCATGAGTTGTAACGAAATATTACCGCGCCAAATGTTAAGGGATAATTTATAAACAACTGTAGCTTTCTTAGTATCAAGCGGATCTTGGAAAAAAGCAATGGCATCGTGCACTTGATTATTGCCAACTAATTTAAGGCGACATTTTAAGTGTTTTTCACCGACTACTTTTTGCTCAACTATTTCAAACTCTCCATAAAAAATTGGCTCTTCAAACCCCTGCCCCCAGGGCCCTGCTTCTTTAATAATCTCAGCATTATTAAGTGAAATATCAAAGGCTTCAAGTTTGCCGTCAGTGAGTAATTCCATTTTTGGCATTTCACCATTTAGGTGTGCTTTAATCGCGTCATGAAACACTCTTTTAAAGCTGTAAAAATCTTCTGCTTTAATACTCAGCCCCGCTGCCATTGCATGGCCGCCAAATTTTAAAATCAGGCCCGGATTATGGCGATCCACCAAATCGAGTAAATCTTTAATATGCACGCTAGGGATAGAACGAATAGAGCCTTTTAAAAAATCACCTGATTTTGCAAATACAGCAACAGGGCAATGATAATCTTCTTTAAGTTTTCCAGCAACGATACCCACAATGCCCTCGTGCCAAGATGGGTCAAACAAGCTTAAGGCAAACTTACCTTCAGTTACATCTTGTGCATCAACAATAGCTTGTGCCTCATCTTGAATGCGAGTTTGCTCTTGTTTGCGTTTTTGATTAAATTCTTCTAGCTCTTTAGCATAGCGTCTTGCGTCATTAATATCATCTGTGAGCAAACATTTAATACCACGAGAAATATCACTGAGGCGCCCCGCTGCATTTAGCCTTGGTGCTACCGAAAAACCTAAATCACTGGCTTGTAAAGTTTCTGCTTGACGCTTAGAGATCTCTAGCAATGCTAAAATACCCGGCGCGCATTGCTTGGCACGAATACGCCTAATGCCTTCTGAAATTAAGATACGATTATTTTGATCTAGCTTAACCACATCCGCCACTGTACCAAGTGCCACCAAGTCTAATACGTGGCGAAGATCGGGCAGAGGGATGTTGTTATTAGTAAAGTAATTATTCTTATGAAGGTGGCTTTTTAAAGATGTAAACAAATAAAAACACACACCAACACCAGCCAAATTTTTACTCGGAAAATTACAACCTTTAAGATTAGGATTGATAATAGCATCTGCTTTTGGCACTGAATCACTAGGCAAGTGATGATCAGTGATAATAACACTAATGCCTGATTTTTTAGCCAGCTCAGCGCCTTCAAAACTAGAGATACCATTGTCCACGGTAATGATAAGATCGGGTTGTTTTTCCTTAATGGCCAGCTCAACAATTTCCGGGCTCAAACCATAGCCATGCTCAAAACGATTGGGCACCAAAAAATCAACTTGCTGGGCGCCCATCATTCTGAGTGACTTTACAGCCACCACGCTAGCCGTTGCACCATCACAATCAAAATCACCAATAATCAATATTCTATTTTGCTTGGTTAGTGCTTGCTCTAACAACAACAAGGCTTTGTCTAAATCTAAAAAATTAGGTTTTAGTAATTCTGCAAGTGTTAAAGAAAGTTGCGACTCTGCCACGCCACGAGCTGCATAAATATTTTTTAAAAAAGTAGGTATATCATCTGAATACGACTGATACAAAGCCTCATCAACGGCTCTACTTAGCATTTCTTACGGCACGAATATAAGAGTCAAATGATTTGTCACTGCCTTGCGTTCCACCGTAAAAAAACGGTACATCAACGGCTATATCAGCATTAACAGAATCCGAACTCCAATAAGGTTTTGATTTTGTATTGGGAAAAAAATTAGTATTAATCAGTGGCTCGGTATCACCATAACGCAGTAGTGTTTTTAACTCCGCCTCACTTGGTAAGCGCCAATTGATTGATTTACACAGAGTGTTTTTATTCAGTGCATTAATAAAAGATTGGGTATTGCAAGACTGGGCTTGATTACAATTGCGACTGTATTCTCCATTTTCCACGCCTGTTTTCCCATCAAACCAAGTGTAAGTATTTTGGTTACTTTGCAAGCCTTTTTTTGTTTTTTTGACCTCCCATACCAATTTTGATTGATCATCCAAAACGCAAGACCAATCTTTAGCATTGTGTTTAAGAATATTGCCTTGATCTGAAACCTTAAATAATTTGGCATTAGCACCAATGCTTAAAGTCAAAATAAATAAGAAAATTATAAAATTATCCATCTGGACTCTTCCTAGAGGACTGCTGTAAATCGCTTGTGCTGTGTGTCGCTTGTTCATTTAATTAATAATCAATTGTGTAATTCTATTGGCACTCTCAGGCGCCATGTTGAGACCGTTGCGAAAATGTCCAGTATTGATAAATACATTCTCAAATTTTTCGTGCTTAGCTAGTATAACCTTGCCAGAAGCGCTTGCCGGTCTAAAACCAGACCAATGATGTTCTATCGTAGCGTTGTTCAAATCTGGAAAATGCTGATAAGCAAACTCAAATAATGATTGCTTAGTATCCGTATCGATACTGTCATCAAAACCAACATCTTCCATGGTGGAGCCAACCAAAATACTTCCATCTTTTCTAGGAATAATATATCGACCTTGATCAAGCACAATGTGTTTAACCTTATTGGGTTTGGATTTGAGCACAATCATCTGTCCTTTCATTGGAAAAACCTTGGATTCTAAATCAAGTATTGTTGAACTCCAGGCACCGGCACAAACAAGTACATTATCGGCGTAATAATTACCATTTTGAGTCTTAACCCCTAATGCGTGGTTACTGCCAACCACAAGACGATTAACCTTAATGTTTTCAATAATGCGCACACCTTTAGCAACAATGTCAGCTTTTAATGCTTGCAAGAGTCTTGGGTTGCGCACTTGGGCAATGCCACTAAACAAAGCGCCTTGCTCATGCGACTGATAACTAACGCTGTATTTTTCCATCCAAGCCATGGCTTCCGTAGAATCGTATTCATCCATCATCAATAAGCCTGATTTAACGTATTGAGGATCAACACCAGTATCTTCTAAAAGCTGCGCGCATAAATCTGCATACATTGCTTGCGAGGCAAAGCTTAGTTCGTTGGTTAGGTTGTCATATTGCCAAGGATAAAGTGGGCTAATAATACCCCCTCCAGCCCAAGAAGATTCGCGTCCACATTCACGCCTATCAAGTATGGTAACGCTTGCACCTTCAAGTGTGAGGCGCCTTGCGCTCATCATACCAATAATGCCACCGCCAATGATCAAGCAGTTGCTCATGATTTTTTTATGTCAGAAAAAATTAACAACACCACACCCAAACTGATTAAGATGTCTGCCACGTTAAACACTGGCCAATAAAAAGTTTGATAATGAAGGTCAATAAAATCAAGCACAAACCCTTGCCAAACACGATCAATCAAGTTACCAACCGCGCCGGCTAATAATATCGACAACGCACTTAATTTTAAAACATGTTTGATGTTGATTCGCATCATCCAAATTGCAATTGCAGTACTAATAATGATGGAAACTGCTGGAAGAAAATACCGTTGCCAGCCACCGGCATCCGCCAATAAACTAAAAGCGGCGCCGTGGTTATGAACATGGATTAAGCTAAAAAATGGATTAATAACGATTGATTGCCCAGGCCTAATGTAACCATAAACCAATAGTTTCGTTAATTGATCCAACAAAACTAAAAACACAACCAATAAAAAATAATATTTAAGTTTCATGGTTACTGGGTGCGAAAGCGATAAATCAAACCGACAAAAATTAATACTAAAATCAGCATTGGCCACCAAACTACTTGGTTGTTCTTGGTGCGAAATTCATCTCTAATTTTTGGGTTAATTCTTAAATATTTGAGTGTATTTCTTGCCATGGCATGGGGCTTTGAATTGGTCAGCCACTCATGATAAAGCCCGTACGATTTAGGGATAAAACCCCAAATCCAAGGTGCATCCTCTCGCAAGATTAACACCATTTTATTGATAACCGCCTGACGCTCAGTAGAATTTGGCATGTTTTTCATTTTCTCAAACAAGGCATCAAAACTAGAATTTTGATAGTTCGATGCATTTTCACCGCCCGTTTCAACTTTAGAATTTTTACCGTAAAGCAGGAATAAAAAATTCTCCGGATCGGGATAATCAGCGTTCCAACCCAATCCAAATAATTGCGTTTGACCCTTGCTCATTTTATCTTGCAAGCGATTATAACTACTAGGCCTAACCACTAATTGAATGCCTAATTTCTTAAATTGTTTTCTGATCCAATCAAGGTTTGACTGATCATCCGCATCCGTAGCGGTGGTATCAAAATACAAAACCAGTGGCTTGTTGGTTTTGGGATCGATACCATCTCCATAGCCCGCTTGTGCCAACAAATCCTTTGCTTGTGCGATGTCTTTACGTTTCACAACACCGTTAATCTTCTCATAAACAAACGGATTGTAATCATCAATGTGGCCAAAAATACCGGCTGGAATTGGGCCGTGAGCCACACGCCCTCGCCCGTTCCTAAAAATCGAAATACTTTCTTCTTCATTAATGGCAATTGAGATGGCTTGTCTAAGTTTTTTAGCCGACTCGCTGTAACCACCCACCACTGAGTCAAGCATGTTAAATGCGGTGTAGTAAATACTGGTGCTATCACTGGTCAATAAACGAATATTTTTATTACTCATTCGATCGGCTAAAACGGTTTTTCCTTTTTCTCTGACTTCAATGGCCTGATCAAAATTATCACTTGAAATGCCTGACTGATCATAATAACCTTGCAAAAACTTATTCCAATAAGGCGTGGTTTCTTTTTCTAATAAAAAATGCACTTTATTTAAAAATGGTAACTTCTTACCTTGGTCAAGTAATAATCCATTTTCAATGTCTGATTTTTGCCCAAATTCAGGATAGTATTCACCGTGAAAATTTAGATTTCTTTCAAGAATCATTTCTTTGTTTGGATTATTGACACTCAACTGAAAAGGGCCTGTACCAATGGGGTACCAATCCAAAATAATGTTTTTGTCGATTAGCCCTGCTTGTGAATAAAAACGATCGGCCTCAGGCGGTACGGCAGTAAAAAATGGCATTGCTAGCCAGTACAAAAACTGCTCTTGAATGCCTTTGACTTTAATGGAGTACCGGTACTTATCTAATACCTTAACACCCTCAAGATGATAAGGCTCTAAATCAACAAAACCTTTGTGTTTTTCATTGGTCAATGTGGTGTTTAGCTCTGACAAACCAACAATGCGTTCAGCCATCAAACTAAAAATAGGTGAATGCAATAATGGGTTGGCCAAGCGTTTAATCTGGTGCACAAAATCACTCGCCACTAATTCTCTTGTTGCCGTTTGAGTAATGTCACCAAGTGCATTGATTTGAGTAAGTTCATCATCGCTTAACGTAAGATTACTCTTAACAAAAGCAGGATGGTTTTGGTACATTACCCCTTGTTTAATCTGCAAAATGTATTCAGAAAAAACAGCGTCTTGTTTGTTCTTTGCATCAATCTCAGTACCTGTATCATCATAATAATGCACCTCAGGCATGTGAGTCAACACACCGGGAATCAAGGTATAAGGGCGTTTTAAATAATGATATTGTAGGGGTGTTTCATACACGGATTGAATAAAAGTCCACTCATTAGACGAATAAGAACGAGCAGGATCAAGGTGCTTTGGGCGATCGCGAAAAGAGTTGTAAAGCGTATTATCAAACCTATCAGAAGCAGGATAGGGATTATTCCAAGGCTCAGTGCAAGCACTTAACAAAAGCAAAAAGACCCAAACAATATGTTTATAATTGAACATCGTATCAATTATAAATACTTAAGGAGTCTTATGGGTTTTTTAACAGGGAAAAGAGCACTAATTGTTGGCGTTGCTTCAAATCGATCCATCGCCTGGGGAATTGCCGAATCCATGGCAAAGCAAGGCTGTGAAATTGCGCTAACTTATCAAAATGATAAATTAAAAAAACGCGTTGATAAATGTGCAGTTGTTTGTAATTCTAACATTGTCATCCCTTGTGATGTTGGCACAGACGAAAGTATCGATGCCGCCTTTACAGAACTTAAAAGTCATTGGGATAACTTTGACATCTTAGTGCATTCTGTTGCTTTTGCACCGCGTGAAGCGCTTGATGGTAATTACGTTGAAGCGACCACACGTGAAAACTTTGCCACTGCACACGACATTAGTTCTTACAGCTTTACCGCATTGGCCAAAGCAGCAAGTCCAATGCTCAATAATAACGGCGCCCTACTAACAGTAAGTTACTTGGGTGCCATTCGTGCCATTCCAAACTACAATGTGATGGGTGTCGCCAAGGCATCGCTTGAGGCTAATGTTCGTTATATGGCAGCTGCCATGGGCCCTGATAAAGGCATTCGCGTTAATGCCGTGTCTGCAGGACCAATCAAAACTTTAGCGGCTTCAGGTATTAAAGATTTTGGAAAATTATTAGACTACGCTGCTGATAGCTCTGCGCTTAAGCGCAACGTGACTACTGAAGAAGTCGGCAATGCGGCAGCTTTCTTATGCTCTGATCTTGCATCGGGCATCACTGGAGAAGTGACTTACATTGACTCTGGTTATAATTTTTACGACAAAGGTCCGGACCTGTAATCCGTCAAAAATAAACGCACATAAAAAAAGCCCTGTTATTTATGACAGGGCTTTTTTTAATTCAAACTTTTAAACTACAAACGATCTGTAAAAACTTTGATTTCAGCATTGGCTCTTAAAGTTTTTAAAATGGCTGCAAACATCTCGTTAGATTCAAAACTAAGTAATGAACGTTCCAACCCTTTGCTAGGTTTGGAATCAGAGGTTTTAACCGCTGATAAGCTTATCACCACAGCACTGCTTCTTCCTAAACTTTGCGCACTGTAAACTGTGTCACCATTGTTGGGCTTGGACAATGCAAATACTTTATTAACAACAGTAACATCAGTCTTTTTGGAATCTCTTTCCACCCAGCCAACATCATTCCATTTAAGCTGATTCTTATCCATTAATTTATTTACTGAATCGTCATTATTATTTAATGAAGCAACAATATCCTTAGCAATATTATCTACAAAAGTCTTGGCCAATAAAACGGTTAAATGTTTGTTAATCTCATCTTTAACTTCATCGAAAGTTTTTTGTCTTTTTACTGTCTTTTCTTTTAATCGAACAACAATAAATTTATCCTTAGACAGTTCAATAATTTCAGAATTTTCACCCTTGTTTAAAACCACATCACTAAAAGCAGCATCTACAAACTTTTTCTCATAATCATTGGTGTTTTTAGCAAAAAATTGAGTTGTGTTAACCACTAAATTCATTTGGTCAGACACTTCCTCCAAGCTAACCTCATAAGCCAAATTTGCCAATTGGTCGGTTAAATCATAAAGGGATTTTTGCACTTGGTTTTGAGTGTAGAGCTTAGTTAGTTCTGAACGAGCTGATTCGAAGGATTTGACCGAACCTGGCTTAATTTTATTAAGTTTAATAATATGATAACCAAATTCAGATTTAACTGCACCGCTCACTTCACCCTCTTGCATACCAAATACTTTGGTTTCAAACTCAGGAACCATGACTCCTTTGGTGAAAAAACCCAAATCACCAGCGTCGTCTTTTGAACCTGTGTCTTCTGAGTATTCCTTAGCTAACTTGGCGAAATCACCACCTGCGTTGATCAAGCCAACTACTTTTTTCGCCGTCTCTTGCGTTTGTACCAAAATATGTTGTGCTTTGCGCTCACCTTCAGTAGTGAAACGATCTTTTTCGTCTTCATAAAAGTTAAACAACTCATCATCATTAATTTTGATATTTTTAGCAATTTTTTCTAACGATAATTCTACAAAATCTATTTTTACTTTCTGAGGATCAAAAAATGATGCCTTTTGGTTATTATAAAAATCTTTAACACTCTTAACATTCACTTTAACTTTGTCTAAATAATTATCCGCATCGATTTGAATATAACTAAACTTACGTTGTTGGTCGTTAAGTGCTTGTAAATTTTTTAATGCAGAGGGAGTAATAAAAGCAGAATCTAAAAAATTGTATTTGATTTGACTTTGAGTCAACTCTTTTAATTTGATCGACTCATATTCAGCCGTGCTATAACCATTAAGTCGAAGCAACTTTTGATAAGTATCAATTGAAAATTTTCCATCAACTTGGAATAAATCATTCGATTGAATCATTGCTTGCAACTCAACACTGGTGGTAGCATAATCCAAGCCATCTGAAAATTGACTCAGCAAACGTCGATTAACCATATCCCTCATGACCGATTGTTTTAACACAGCGTCAAACTCCGTATCGTAACGCTCAGAAAGACGTTGTTGCAAGCGTCTTTTCTGCGGATTAAATTCATTTAAAAAGTCTTCTTTAGAAATCTCATCGCCGTCAATACTTGCAACAATGATATTCGAGGTACCGGTGAAATACTCGTTAATACCAAATAAGGCAAAAGGAACGGTAATTAAACCAACGATTAAATAGGCGAGCCAGCCTTTTGTTTTGTTTCTAATTGAACTGAGCATAGTAGTATTACCAATGGCAATTAACCGGATTAGCTAAAACCATTTTATTAATAAAAAAAATAAGAATTATAAACGAAAATACCACTGTCTAGAATGGCTTTGTATTCTGAATGTAAATTGGATAAATTCGGAAGCCACAACCTAAAAAAGTTATGGCGGAGCGGACGGGATTTGAACCCGCGACGTCCTGCGTGACAGGCAGGCACTCTAACCAGCTGAGCTACCGCTCCGAATTTTTTTTTGGTGGGCGCTACAAGACTTGAACTTGTGACCCTCGCCTTGTAAGGGCGATGCTCTCCCAACTGAGCTAAGCGCCCAAAAAAAATGCCCGATACTTAATTTCAAGCATCGGGCATATTATACTCAAACAAATTATTTATTTACTGATTCTTTAAGTAATTTGCCTGCTTTAAATGCTGGGACTTTAGATGCTTTAATTTGAATGCTTGCACCCGTTTGTGGATTGCGACCTGTACGTGCTGCACGATCTCTAACCAAAAAACTACCGAAGCCAGTAATTGCTACGTTATCGCCACCTGACAAAGCGCTAGTAATTGCACCTGTTGTTGCATCTAATGCGCGAGCCGCATCCGCTTTTGTTAAACCTGAAGTTTCTGCAATTGCTGCTACTAAATCTGATTTGTTCATTTTTCCTTTCTCCTATTTGTGATAAATATCATTCTCTACTAAAAAACAAAAAAGCTTATTTTGAAACAAGCTTTCACCGGATTATCCATTAAATGCCCCTACTGTCAATAGGTTTGCGTAAAAAAAACCAAAAACTTATTCAATATTTAATAAATCCTATATTTTTAGTTGATTAACCAACGGTAAAACCTCTTTTTCCCATATACGCCCAGTCATTTCACCAATTCTCTTAAAACGAATAACACCGTCTTGATCAACCAAAAAAGTTTCTGGCGTTGCATAAACACCTAATTCCAATCCTAACTTTCCTAATTGGTCAAAAATCACAAGGTTGTAAGGGTTGCCCAATACATCTATAAACTTGGTGCCATCTTTTTTGGTGTCTTTATAATTGATGCCCATCATTTGCACGGCATTAGTTTTTGCAATTTTCATCAGCATCTCGTGCTCAGCTCTACAAGTTGCACACCAAGATGCCCAAACATTCACCAAAGATATTTTGGTTTTTAATTTATCTTGAGTGGAGTATTTTTCTCCTGTGTGAAAATCTTCAACTTCCATATCTGGAAAAGACTTGCCGATTAATGGAGAGGGTAGTTTTTTAGGATCAAGCCCTAAACCCACGTATAAAAATCCAACCAATACAACAAATAAACCCAATGGTAAAAATTTATTCACTATTTATTGCTTGATTTTTTAAGCGCATCAGCCACCTCGGGTGGCATGTAGTTTTCATCGTGCTTAGCCAGCACTTCAGTGGCAATAAAAGTACCGTTCACTAAAGAGCCTGTAGTGATAATGCCTTGCTCTTCTCTAAACAAATCTGGCAAGATGCCTACGTATTCAATACTAAAGGTATTAGCGTTATCAGTCACGTCAAAGTTAACCTTTAAGCCATCACGCTTAACACTGTTCTTAGCCACCAAGCCGCCTAGACGAAAACTCTTACCTTTTGGCGCTTTACCATCAACCACATCAGTGGGTGAAAAGAAGTACAGTAAATTTTCATTAAAAGCTTGTAAACCCAAATAACCAGCTAAGCTTACGCCAGCTACTAATAAGGCAACGAGTGTCATTCTATTTTGTCGTTTTGTCATTTCTCTCTTAAATATTTAATTCGCAATTGTAAAAAAGTTTTTTTATGAATACTGCTCGTTCGTATAAATAAAATTACAATGGTAATTATAGTTACTAAATACGAAAACCAAATATAAAATGCGTATTTACCAAACGGGAGAAAAGAAAAATACTCAGCCAAGGTCATTTTTCACCCTCCATAATCACACCTTTCACCCAGCGTGAATTTTGTTCTCTGATTAATAATTCGTCTCTTGCTCTCATTAGCATCAAAGCACCGTAGAGCAATTTAAAGGCAATGCCCATAATAACTAACGGTATTAACATATCACTATGAATGGCAGGCTGGGAAATTTTCTCGATCGAGCTGACCGACGCCCCTTGGTGTAGCGTATTCCACCAATTCACTGAATAATGAATAACGGGTAAATTAATCAAACCTACAATGGCCAAGATTGAACTAGCTTTAGACGCTGTTTTAGGATTGTCAAAAGCATTATTAAGTGACATATAGGCCAAATACAGAAACAATAAAATCAACTCTGAAGTTAAACGCGCATCCCACACCCACCAAGTGCCCCACATGGGCTTGCCCCACACTGCACCAGTTACCAGTGCTAAAAATGTAAACGCAGCACCAATCGGTGCTGAAACCTTAGCCACGACATTGGCGAGTTTAATTTGCCAAATCAGGCCAATACCGCCGGATATGGCCAACACTAAATAAATAAACATACTCATCCATGCGGATGGCACGTGAATAAACATAATGCGATAACTCTCTCCTTGCTGATAATCAACAGGAGCAATAACCAAACCCCAATAAAGTCCGACTAAACTTAATGCAATAAAAGGATACAAAAACCAAGGGATGATTTTTTTAGCCGTGTAATAGAAATTTTGTGGTGAGGCAAAAGCCTGAATCCATTTCCACATATATCAATTTTTGAAATAAATAAAGTAATGTTATTTTAACGACTTATGTGCCACATTATTGCGCAAATAAGTAGGTAGTGGTAGTTTATCATCAAAACCACCTTTTTCGTTAACATAGGTTAAGCAAAGGTCTATTAGATTTTCAGATTTAGGATAAAAATTCGCTTCGTAATTACCAATACCGCTGGATTCAGATAATACTTGCTCGTAAGCACCCCAGCCCGTGCCCACGCCGATAAAATCTTGCCCAAGAACATCTATCTCATTAGGCTTTCTTAAACTCTCATTTGTAAGTTTTTGATCTTGATACACGCCCCAATATACTTCACCCATTCGAGCATCAAGTGCGACGGCAATTTTATCGGTATTAAATTTTTTCACCGCACCAAAGCCAACTACCTCAAGCGTTGAAAATCCCATGGTAGGAATGTCATGCGCAAATGAAATGCCTTGCACCACACCCACACACATCCTTACTCCCGTAAATGCACCAGGGCCTTTGGTGTAAACAATGCCATCCAAATCTTTAGGCTCAATGCCAACTTCAGCAAACACCTCATCACACAGTGGCAATATCAATCCGGAACTTTTTTCAACACCCTGAACAAAACGACTGGTTTTGATTTGATTGGAATACAAGCTAACTGAGCAAACCTCAGTACAAGTGTCGATGGCTAAAAGATGCATAACGATTATTTTACAATTTTTTCATACCGATGATACAACGACAAAACTAATTGAGCACGCTTTGCCAATCTTTGCGGATATTTAATCGGGTGATAATAACTCGGGCCTTTTACCAAAGCCACCAAAGTAGCTATTTCTTCTAATGACAATAAACCCAACTCTTTCTTAAAATAAAATCGAGATGCATTGGCAAAACCCAAAACAGTCTTTTTACCTTTTTGCCCCAAATACAGCGTATTCATATAACGATTAAGTATGAATTTTTTATCAAATGAATACTCTAACAATAATGCCATTAGAATTTCTTTAACTTTTCGGTCAATCTTTCGCTCCCTAGTAAGTAAAGTGTTTTTAATCAATTGTTGGGTGATTGTACTCGCCCCTCTCATTGGTTTATCGTAAAACGTATAATCGCGCAAAACTCGAAGAATCTCTTTAAAGTCCACACCTGAATGCTCAAAGAACGATTGATCTTCCACCAACAGCAACATGTTAATCACTGACTTAGGATGTTGATCAAACTGTAAATGACTATTACCCAACCCAATAGGCTTTGAAAACTCATCTTTAACAATGTTATTCAAATGGTTTAAATACACCAAAAACACCACAATACCTAATACAATTAAGCGTTTTAGCCATTTCATAAGGTTAGTTTTTTTCATACATTACCACTCTGAGCTAAGCTCTCAAAACGCCCGCCATCACCGATAATAACATGATCCAATACCCGAACATCAATCAATGCCAGTGCCTCTTTTATGCGCTGAGTAATATCAATATCAGCCTGTGATGGCGCAGGATCGCCCGAGGGATGATTGTGCGCCAAAATCACAGCAGAGGCATTTTTTTCAAGCACAGTTTTTACCACTTCTCGTGGGTGAATACTAGCCTGATTAAGCGTACCAGTAAAAAGCGTAATCACTTTCTCAATCAACCTGTGTTTTTGATCTAATAGCAACACCACAAAAGTTTCACGATTTAAATTACCAATATTAAGGTGTAAATATTGCGCAATTTGATCTGGCTTAGTAAATGCATCACCCTTGCTTAAGCCTGATTCAAAATGGCGCTTTGCCATTTCTAACACGCCTCGCAAATGCACATATTTAGCTTGCCCCAAACCCTTACCTTGGCAAAACTCTGCTTCACTAGCGTTTAGCAGATTATGAATAGAACCAAACTGATCGAGCAAATCTTGCGCTAGCTCTACCGCGCTTTTCCCCTTAACCCCAGTACGCAAAAATATCGCCAACAGCTCAGCATCACTCAAACTGGCTTCGCCGAATTTCAGTAACTTTTCTCGTGGTCGGTCATTTTCATGCCAATCGGTTATTGCCATACTATCTTGAAACAAATTCAATTAAAAGATGGTAGTCGCCTTTATCTGCCATTCTAAGCGCATCAATATAGCGCTTTCTATGGTCGCCATCTGAAGCTAATGAATCACTACCCCATTTAATTGGATTTTCTTTTAAATATTTTTCCAAAATAATATCCGTCATAATGCGGGCATGCCTTCCATTGCCATTTGGAAAAAGGTGAATTAACACCAATTTATGATGGAACTGTGCGGCAAACTCCTCTCTATTATAAATTTTATTCTCTACCCAATAATTTGCATCAGCCAACAAATCTCTCAGTTTAACGCCGATAACTAAATAATCAACGCCAATATTCTTATCACTTAATCGAAACTTACCTGCCCAATCCCAAACACTGCCAAGCAGTTGTTTGTGCAACTCACGTGTAAAAGATTCACTTATAAAATCTTTGTACTTTCTTTGCTTTGAGAGCCAAATCAGCCCGTCTTGAATATTTTGTTGTTCTAATTGATCCAACTCACCTCTAGTATCTACATGAGAAAACTTTAACCCTTCTAATTCATCAGGATCAAGTGGTGTAGCGCCTTGTGGATAAGTAAACATATATGCTACTTATCCCACAAAGTACGAGGCATTTCTTCAACCAGCCTATCAATTTCAATTTCAAGTTGTTCTGTCAACTGAGCTTTTGATAACTGTTGATCTTCTAAACGCATTTGATCATCCACTTTTGATATTAATTCTTGAGCTTTTATTTTAGCCTGCTCTGTAATCGTAGATTCAACTGGTTTTCTTGGAATAATCGCATACTCTAAATCACAATTAAGTACATTAGCCACGCGCCTAAGTTGCTTGATAGTAATACGATCTTCTGCCTCCATTCGTTCCATTTGAGTTGCTTGGGACGAACTCATATCTAAATATTTAGCCAATTGATTAGCACTCATCCCCAACGATTTTCTTAAAGTACGAATCCACCCTTCCTTAGGACGAGCAATCTTACTAACATCAACACTGGTTGTTAGATTTATTTTTGATTGGTATTGACTTCTAATTAACTTATTCATCATAATATAACCTTATATATATTGTAATTTTGTTATAAATATACCATATTTATATTGTTTAATTAAATTAATTTTACATCATATATATCGTTTTATTAAAAATTTGGTAAATTATTGAAATGAGTGTTTTTCGGAGTAGACCTTGCCTGCTCAGGTGAGTTTTTGGTGGTTTTTTCTTATTTGGTGAGTCTTATTTGCTAAAAAATGGCTAAAAATAAGGATTTT
>Ga0257127_1001646_pt1 | contig 15384 bp, 13 predicted proteins | sample SI060_135mmetaG_FD_190152 | JGI IMG/M metagenome (GOLD analysis project Ga0257127, IMG submission 190152) | Marine microbial communities from Saanich Inlet, British Columbia, Canada - SI060_135m | ecosystem: Environmental > Aquatic > Marine > Inlet | place: Canada: British Columbia | collected... | reverse complement strand
ATTGTAAACACCACTTTTTTTAGGATTAGTAGCTTTAATATTTGCTTGAATAATATCTTCAATAAAAATGAAATCTCTTAAAATTTTATCACTACCTTCAAAAAGTTTTGGAGTAAGTCCTTTTAAGATTTGATGTCCAAATTGTACTACCATTGAGGCTGTTTTATTTTTAAAATATTCTCTTGGACCATAAACATTAAAGTACTTTAACCCTACGATTGATATATCAACACCTTGTTTAATATATTTAGCTGTAATGTTATCCATCATCACTTTTGAAAAGCCATAGGCATTGTTTGGTTGTTCATATCCTACTTCAAACCTATCACTATCTCCATAAGTTGCAGCAGAGGATGCATATATCATATTTGCATTATGTTTAATAGCAATTTTTAATAAGTCTTCATATGCATTAATATTTGTTTGCATCATAATATCTTGTTCTTGAACTGTAGTATCACTAATAGCTGCTTGATGAAAAATATAATCAAATGAATATGAATCTTCAAGATCTTTTAAAGTAATTTTATCATTAATATCACCACTAATAACAGTACCATGAAATCCAAGTAAGTTTTTGTAATGTCCAAAGCTTTTTAAGCTTCCATTTGAAAATGTTGCATCACTTCTAAAAAGATCAAATACCACTACTTTAGCATCTGGAAAGTTTTCTTGAAAATAAAAAGCTAGATTTGAACCAATAAATCCAGCACCACCTGTGATTAAAATTGTTTTGTTATTAAAGTTAATATCATTGTAAGTCATAAAATACCTTTGTGTATGTATAAGGTATTTTATCTAAAAATTCATTTATTTATCGTTTCTAATATATCTTGTGCAGTTATGGCTTTCATACATTGATGATTTCTATTATCATTTAAGGGACATACTCTTTTCATACATGGAGCACAATCAAAATCTTTTTTTACTATTTTTCCATCTAAATTATTCCATTGAGATGTCTCTATATCTTTTGTAGGACCAAATATAGAGATAGTAGGTATTTTAAAAGCAGCTGCTACATGCATAGGACCACTATCTCCAGTGATAAATAAATCTAATGAAGCTATATTCTCAATAAGTTCTGGGATTGTAGTCGTTCCTGCTAGGTTAGTATAATTTAGTACTCCAGCAGCTTTAATCTCATCTTCTATATCAGCAGCAATATCTACTTCACCTGGACCTCCAAAGATAACTATGTCATATTCATATGAAAGTTTAATAGCTACTTTTGCAAATTCTTCAGGATACCATCTTTTAGCACTTCCATATGTTGCACCTGGATTTATACCTAGTAGCCTTTTTTCACTCTTCTCAATATCTTGATTTAAATATATCTTTAAATCATCTGGTGTTGTATCTAAATTTAAAGATTTATTTATAAAGTCATTATAACGAATAACTTGATGGATCTGATCTTTTGTATATCTTTGATAGATAAATTTTTGTTTAGAATTAACAAAGAAAAGTAAAAAATTTGTAGTGAAATTTCTTCTAAAACTAAACGCCATATCTACTTGCTCTACACTTTTTGCTAATTTAAAAAGATTTAGATATCTATTTCCACTTGATTTACTATTATCTATGATAATTTTTTTTACATTTGGATGATTTAGAAAAAGTTTTGTGGATACAAATGAACCAAATATTATAAGTTCACATTTAGGATAATTTTTAACTATATTTTCTATAGCTGGTGTTGCCATCACTGCATCACCTAGCCAAGTAGGAATTTCAATAAATATTTTCATTAATTATTATCCATCAAATTTTCTTTATCTTTAACTATTATCTTATCTATTAAATATTTTCCCTGTAGTTTTGATCCCATTACACTATGATGATTCGTATCACTATAAAGTACAATATCATCTCTAATAGCATAACAATATTCTTCATCACAAAATAATTTTATTGGGTCTAATGATATAATATTTTGATATTTTTTTGCTGTTTCAATTACAATATTTCTATATTTTAAATTTTCTTGTATATGTTTTTTATATTTAACTCCACAATAATCTCTCACTTTAGAAATCCCAAATGGCCTTTCAATACATACATCAGGAGAAAAATCTAAAGGTGGATTTTCAATTAAATAATATAAGTTAGTATTTTTCTTACTAAACTCTTCAAATAAGCTTGTTATATACTCTAACTTTGCTGCTCTTGTTATAAAGATAACATCCTTTATACTTTCTATATTTTCAACCTTTTTTAATAAAGCATGTATATTTTGGATTTTTTTCTTGCATTCAATATTTAGAGAGTTGTCTTCTAGTTTATCACGGTATGGTCCACAACCAGAATTAGCTAATATTAATGTTTCTATACCTTGCTTTTTAAATTCATCTGCAAAACCTCTATAAGAAGTATGTGCATGACTATCTCCTACTAATAATACAAACTGTTTAGTTAAATCATCTGATGTAGCTCTAATATAATCATTGTTTGGAACTGTGCCTAGTATTTTACTAATTAAAGATTTACCTTGATCATTTTTATGTGGCATCTTTTCAAACTGTTGAGAAAGTTGCTCTTTTTGCTCCAAATGTCCTCTGTTTGGTAAACCTTTTTTTGCATAGAAGTATTGGGAAATTAAACCTAAAAATAATACAACGCCAAATAAACTATATGCTAACTTGAAACTATCTTGCTTTCTAAAATAAATTTCTACATACCTATATGTCAAATATGATAATAAAATAGAAAGTGATATTATATAAATACTATATTCATAAATATCAAGATTTAAAATATTAACATACCCTATAATAACATAGTGCCAAAGATATAAAGGAAAACTAATTAAACCTAAAAATACTAATGGTTTAGAAGCAAAAAATCTTTGTTCTGAATTATGTATTAGTAATACCAATAATAATCCACTAGAAATTACAATAGCTAGTGTTTTAAAAAAGTTAAATTGAGTATTGTCAAATGCAAGAAATATAGAAACTAAAAAAATTAAATATATTAAAAGTTGAAACTTATTCAATAACTTTTCAAGTTGAACCTTTGTACTTAAAAGATAAATAAATCCTCCAAAAGCCAATTCCCAAAATCTAGCTAAGGAATGATAAAAATACTCTAATTCTATAAAATATGGAATTAAAATAAGAGAGATTAAAACTATAATTAATGTCCATAAAGAATTTAAAGGAATTTTATAAATTATTAATAATACTAATGGCCAAAAAAGATAAAATTGCTCTTCTACAGATAATGACCAAAAATGTAATAATGGCTTTAATTGTGCTGCCTGATCCCAATAACCAACTTCACTAATTAATCTAAAATTCTGAAAAAACCACAATGATGACTTTGCATGTTTTCCTAAGTTTCCAAGTTCGTTAGGAAGCAATATTAAATATCCTACTAATAATGCTACTGTTATCACTAAAATCATAGTAGGGAAAATTCGCCTAATTCTATTCCTATAAAACTCTTTAAAACTAAAAGATTTTGAATCTAATTTTGTAATAATAATCTGAGTAATTAAAAACCCAGATAATACAAAAAATATATCTACACCAACATAGCCAAAAGAGAAATGTTCTGGCCATATATGAAATAACAACACTAATAGTATAGCAATACCACGAAGTCCATCTAATGCTTGATTATATTTTAATGAATGGTTTACAATTGGTAAAAATTTCATATTAACTCTTTTACTTTAAATTTTGTTCATTATATATTTTTTTAGTAAAAATATTATTAATTAAATATCTTGCTTGAATCTTAGAACCTATAACACTGTAATGATGATGATCTTTATATAATACATCTCCATCCTTAATTGGAGAACAATATTCATCATCACAAAATAGCTTAGTTGCATCTAAAATTATAATATCCTTATATTTTTTAACTTCTTCAAATACAGTTTTTTTATACTCATATGATTGTTTATCATATGTTTCATAATCCATTCTACAATCTATTTTTGAAGGTTCATAAAAAAATGGTCTAGTTGCACAAATATCTGGAAAAAAATCCAAAGTTGGATTTGCTAATAAAAAGTAAAATTGATAGTCTCTTTTAGAAGAATATTCAAAAAGGTAACCAATAGAAGATACATGCCTAGGATTTGTAGAGATAAAAATAAGTTTTTCTATATTATCAAACTTATTTATAAATTCATATGTTTGATCCATCCCCTGTTTACAATCTTCCCTAATTACCTGATAATCTAATGAACCTTTTGGATAGCCTTTACATCCAGGATTACCTAATAGTAAAGTTTCATATCCTTTCTTTTTGAACTCTTCAGAAAAACCATCATAAGATGAATAAGCATGACTATCACCCATAAGAACAATATATTGTTTAGTAGGATCACTAGATGTTGCTTGAAGTTGAATAGTTTTAAGTTCATTTTTATGTCCTAATATTTTTTCAAAAAGTAAAGAGGCATTTTCCACATTATCTATAGGTTCTTCAAATTGTTGTGTTATATGCTTACTACTATTTAAAAGATGCGTTCTATATTCAAATCCACCAGTTAAATATGCTCTTTGACCAAAGGCAACTACAACGATAACACCTAGCCAAAATAAAGCCATAGCAAACTTGAAACTTGTTTTCTTTCTTATATAAAACTCAACATATCTATATGTTAAATATGATAGAGAAATTGCAATTATAATAATCCAAATAGCATTTTGTGCTATATCAAAATTAAATATATGTGCATAACTTATAATTACATAGTGCCAAAGATATAAAGGGAAACTAATTAGTCCAAAAAAGACTAAAGCTTGTGAAGCAAATAGCTTAGTATTTGGATTTTCTACTAAATATAATAATAATAAACCACTTGAACATACAACAAATAATATAGATAAAAAGTTAAATTCTTGATTACCATAAGATATTAAAGAGATTATAAAAAGTGAGAATATAGGAATTTTGAATTTATTTAAATAACTCTTTATATCAAAATGTGTTGTTAAAGCAAAAATCAATCCACCAAAAGCCAACTCCCAAAATCTAGCTAATGAATGATAAAATTTATCAATATCTAATACTTGAGAGATAATTAAAAAAATGCTAAACACAATAAAAATAGCATATAAAAAATTAATTCTCAACTTATATAAAATTAATAAGAGTACAGGCCAGAACAAATAAAATTGTTCCTCTATAGATAACGACCAAAAATGTAATAAAGGTTTTAATTGTGCCGCTTTATCCCAATATCCTGCTTCTTCTAGAAGTCTAAAATTTTGCCAAAATAAAACAGCCGTTTTCATATGTCTTCCAAGTGATTTTAATTCACTTGCATACATAAAAAGATAGCCTATTAAAAAAGTAACTAATATTACTATTAGTACTGTAGGAAATATTCTTCTAATCCTATTACGATAAAACTCTTTTAAGGTAAATGTATTATTATCTAATTTTGTATAAATTATTTTTGTTATTAAAAAACCAGACAATACAAAAAAAACATCAACTCCCATATAACCAAAAGGGAAATACTCTGGCCAAAGATGAAAAACAAAAACTAAAATAATAGCAATCCCTCTAAGCCCATCTATAGCTGGATTATATTTTAAAGAATGATTTACAATTGGTAAAATTTTCATATTAATTTTTCTATTACTTTTAAAGTTTGATTTACATTATTTTCAATACTAAATTCTTTTACTTTTTCTTTATTGGAAAATTTTATTTCATTTAGTAGTTCATCATCTTTTAGTAGTTCATCTATCCATGTAAGTATTGAAAAATCATTAGCACTTTTCATATGAAATCTTTCATCTAATATTTCACTTGCTCCATTTTGCTTAGTAGTAATAACTACATTTTCATATACCATCGCTTCTAATACAACATTTGAAAATGGTTCATATCGTGTAGGAAATAAAAACAGATCACTCATACTATAAAATTTATCTACATCATCTCTAGGACCTGTAAAAATAACTTTGTCTTCAATACCTAGCTCTTTGGCATACTCTTTATAATACTTAAGTTTTTTCTCTTTTCCTACAACTATAAATTTAAAATTATTTTTTAATTTTGATACAAGTTCTAATGCTTCATTTACACCTTTTCTTTTAAATCCACTTCCTACATAAAGAATTATCTTTTCATCTTCTAATCCAAATTCTTCTTTTAATGCACTAAATTCAACTTTCTCTACTAAAGGTACTCCATTATAAACTACTTCAATTTTACTTGCTTCAATACCATAAGTATCAATAATTTGATTTTTAATCATTTGTGAATTTGCTATTATTTTTTTTGCATTCATAAATGTTCTTTTTTCTAAGTATAAATAGACAAAATGTAAAGGATTTAACATAGATTTTTTTTCAATCTCTAAGAAAACTTTATGTACACCATCTCCTGCTCTATATATATCTGGACAACTTATTCTTTCAAGTGAAAAATAAAAAAAATTCTTTTTATTTAAACATACTTGTAAATTAAATAATATTACACGTAACCAAGAAGGTAAAAACTTAACTATAGAAGAGTGAACTAATTCATGATCAATCTTTCTTTCATTTAAAGCAGCTGAAAGTCTAGATAAATATACCTCTGCACCACCATGTTTAGTTTTATTTGCTCGAACGAATTTTAGTTTTTTCAAAATATCAACCTTACTTTTTTATACTTTTACTCTACTAAAACACTAAATACTTTGAAAAAGTTTATCTAGCTTATTAACTGCTATATCAATTGAAAAATATTCTACAGCTCTTTTTCTTGCTATTTCACCCATATCTTTCATTTTATCTTTATTTTGATACAAGTATTTAATATGTTCATAAAACTGCTCAGTATCTTTTGCTACCAATCCACTTACATTATGTGATACTACACAAGAGTTAATACCAACATCTGATACTATAGGTACTACTCCTGATGCCATATATTGAATAGCTTTAAATGCACATTTTCCTTGAGCATGTGGAGAATCTGGCAATGGCATCAAACCAACATCAAATTTTGCAATTTCTATTTCTTGCGTTTCTAGACTCCAAGGAATAAAGTTAACATTAACATTTTCCATATTTACAGGCTTACCAGTTATCATCCTTACTTCTAATGAAAGTTCCTTAGAAAGTCTTTCAAAAACATTTTCCAAAAGCTTTAATTGATTATGATTAATATTACCACCAATCCAACCAACAACAAACTTTTCATTTTTAATATTATAGTCCCTCACAGCAATATCATTTGTCTCAACGGTTGATGGGATAATCTCTATATGATTATTGAGAGCTGACACATATTTAAAAAGAATCTCATTCCCGACAGTAATAAAATCTGCACTTTTTGCAATACGATTAAATTTTTTAGTATTGGATAAACTTCTTTTCTTTTTAGAACTTTCATGTTTATAATAAATTGCATCATCTAAATCAAAGAGTAATTTTTTTGATAATAACCTTATAAAAAACTTATCAAGTGCATTAGGAAGTTTTTTCTGTAGATATACTATATCGTATTTCTTTATACTTGCAAACAATTGTATTTTATCACTAGTTTTTTTTGGATACTCTGTACAAGTAATTCTATAGCCCTTATCTTTTAACTTTGGTATAAGATTTAAAATACGAACTCGACTACTTGGTACATCATATCCTTGAATAATAAATAATATATTTTTCATTATTAGCTTTTGTCCTTATTATATTTTTCTAAATACCATTCAATAGTCTTAATAATCCCACTATCAAAATCTTCATCAGCTTTCCAACCAAGTTCATCTTCAAGTTTTGTAGCATCTATTGCATATCTTCTATCATGACCTGCTCTATCTTCTACAAAGGTAATTAAATCTTTATATGAAGATAGATTCTTTGATGGAACTTTTTTATCTAAAATAGTACATATAGTATCTACTATTTGTAAATTTGTTCTTTCATTTCTTCCACCTATATTATACACATTAGCCTCTTTACCTGTATGATAAACTAAATCTATCCCTTTACAGTGATCAAGTACATATAACCAATCTCTAATATTTTTACCATCACCATAAATTGGAATAGCTTCACCTGTTAGTGCTTTTCTTATAATAGTAGGTATAAGTTTTTCATCATGTTGTTTTGGTCCATAGTTATTTGAACAGTTTGTTATAACTGTATTCATACCATATGTTTCTTGATATGATCTAACTATCATATCACTAGATGCTTTAGATGCACTATATGGACTATTTGGTGCATATGGTGTTTCTTCAGTAAATAGATCTGTTTCATTTAATGTACCATATACTTCATCTGTAGAGATATGATGAAATCTACAATCTTGGTAAGCTTCTTTATAAGTAAATGGTTTTTCCATCCAATATGCTCTTGCTACATCTAGTAAAGTAAATGTACCATTTACATTTGTTTCTACAAATACTCCAGGATTTTTGATACTATTATCTACATGAGATTCAGCTGCAAAGTGAATCACACCTTGGATATCATATTCAGTAAATATAAATTCAACTAAATCTCTATTGCAGATATCACCTTTGATGAATTTATATTTAGAATTATTTTCACACTCTTTTAGATTTTCTAAATCTCCTGCATATGTTAAAAGGTCAAGATTTATAACATTATACTCTGAATATTTATCTAAAAAATATGGTACAAAATTTGATCCTATAAATCCTGCACATCCTGTTACTAATATTGATTTCATTATTTTCTTTCTCCCATTACTTTTAAACATTTATCTAAACTATCTTTCCAATATGGAATAGTTATATTAAACTCTTTTTTTATCTTTGATTTATTAAGTAAACTATAGTGTGGTCTTTTAGCTGGCGTTGGATACTGAAATGTTTCAATAGGATTGATACTACAACCTATTTTTGCCATTTTCATTATCTCTTTTGCAAAATCATACCAAGACAGTACACCTTCATTACTATAATTATATATTTCAATTTTTTCATTTTTTATATTTGGAATAATATCTAATATAGTTTTTGCTAAATCTTTTGCATATGTAGGAGTTCCCACTTGATCAAATATCACACCTAAAGAATCTTTCTCTTTTCCAAGCTTTAGCATAGTTTTTACAAAGTTATTCCCAAAACTACTATATACCCATGAAGTTCTAATAATTATAGAGTTTTTTAAATTATACTCTAATATAGCTTTTTCACCATCTAATTTAGTTTGTCCATAGACACTATTTGGATTAGTTTTATCATCTTCACAATATGGTTTAAAATTTTTACCATCAAATACATAATCAGTAGATATATGTATAAGTTTAATATTATTATCTTTAGATATTTGAGCTATATTTTGAATAGCTAAATGATTTATATTATTAGCGTTTGCACTATCTTCTTCTGCATTATCTACAGCAGTATACGCAGCACTATTTATGATAGTATTAATCTTATTTGATTCTATATATTCTTTTACTTTATTATCTTCAGTTATATCAAGATTAGTTGAAGTAGTAAAGAAGAAGTTGTAATTATAATCTTTAGATAATTTTCTAATTTCAGATCCTACTTGTCCATTTGATCCTGTAACTAAAATATTAAACTTATTAGTCATTATAATAATTAACTCCGTATTCAAATAAATCATTAGTATTTTTTAAAAGTGGCTGTGCTTTGTCTTTAGATGATAGATTTAGCTCATCAGTATTTAAAATCCAATCAATATTTAAATCTTTATCATCAAATGCTATTCCCCTATCATTTTGAGGACTATAATAGTTATCTACTTTATATGCAAATATAGTATCATCTTCAAGTACTACAAATCCATGTGCAAAGCCTCTTGGAACTAATAATTGTTTTTTATTTTCAGATGTAAGTTTCACTGATACATACTGACCATATGTAGGAGAATTTTTTCTAATATCTACTGCTGCATCTAAAACACTGCCTTGGATTACTCTTACTAGTTTAGTTTGAGCAGCAGGAGCCAATTGATAATGCAGACCTCTTAAAACACCTTTAGAAGATTTAGATTCATTATCTTGACAAAAATCTATTTTATATCCTATAAATTCTTCAAGCTTATCTTGTCTAAAAGTCTCTACAAAATATCCTCTATCATCACCATGAACAGTTGGTTCACATATAACTACATCAGGTATATCAGTTCTTATAAAATTCATTTACTATATCTCATTTGCTCTACGTATTAAATATTGACCATATTGGTTTTTCTTTAAAGGTTGTGCTAGTTCTAGTAATTGTTCTTTATTAATATATCCCATCTCATATGCAATTTCTTCTATACATGCTACTTTAAGTGATTGTCTATTTTCAATAGTTTGTATAAACATACTTGCTTCGAGTAGTGATTCATGAGTACCTGTATCAAGCCAAGCATATCCTCTACCCATTAATTCAACTTTTAATCTATCTTCTTCTAAATAATCTTGATTAAGTGTAGTTATCTCTAGTTCTCCTCTATCTGATGGCTTTACAAGTTTAGCTTTTTTTACCACATCATTTGGATAAAAATATAGTCCTACAACTGCATAGTTTGATTTTGGTTCAGATGGTTTTTCTTCTAGTGAAGTTACTTTTCCATCTTCATTGAATTCTGCAACTCCATACCTTTCTGGATCTTTTACATAGTAACCAAATACTGTTGCATTATTTTCCTCTTTAGCATTTTTAACTGATTGTGCCAATAGTTCTGTTAAACCATGTCCATAAAATATATTATCACCAAGAACAAGACAAGCATCATCACCATCTAAAAACTTTTCACCTAATGTAAATGCCTGTGCTAATCCATCGGGACTAGGTTGTACTATATATTCAAACTTCATACCAAGATTCTCCCCGTTGCCTAATAACTCTTCAAATCGAGGTAAATCTTTTGGTGTTGAGATAATTAGTACCTCTTTTATTCCAGCTAACATTAAAACAGATAGTGGATAATAAATCATTGGTTTATCGTAGATGGGTACTAATTGTTTAGATACACCTTTTGTAATTGGGTATAGCCTTGTTCCACTTCCCCCTGCTAATATTATTCCTTTCATTTATTTCTCCTTTTGTAACTTGAAATACTTTTCTATAATAAGTAACGATATAAGATCTTCTCTTCTATCATCTTTAAACTGATGTAGATACTCTTGCCCATTTTTTATTATATTATTTGCTTCTTCAATGTTTTCACTATAATATCTTACTTTTTCTTCTAAATCTGAATAATCATCTTTTAATAATACATAATGATAGTTTGGTATCAATAGACCTTCCATATACCATGACTCATACTTTGGCTTTGTCATAAAAGCAATAGAGTTAGATGACATTATCCATTTAAGATTTGTAGCTACATCATTTCCTTCAATACTTAAAATAAATTTATATTTTAATTGCTCTTCAATACTCATTCTATTTTTTTCCCAAGGAGCATCTTCTTTTGGCTTATTTGTTTGTCCAATATCACATAAAGGATGATCATAAAATTTCTGTATCATCACTTTTCTATGAGGTCTATATGCTGCACCTCTCCATACAACTTGATTTAATTTGTCTTCAAATTTTATTTGATCATTAGTATAAATAAAATGACGAACTTTCCCTAGATTCATTAAAACAAAATTTTCATTTTGATCATCTATTAGCCTACTTTTTATAAAAGTAGGTACTGGGAGAGTATCAATATGATCTCCTAAGAATGAAGCTATTTTATTTTCTTGATGAAAATATCTTAAATATTTATAGAGATCAAGAAGACGAGTCTTTTTTTTACCTTTTTTAAATTCTTTAATTGTTTGAAAATTTTCATCTGTTTGAAAGCTATTATTTACTTTATTATAATAATTTACTCGTTGTAAGATATACTCTTTGTCATAATCACTTAAACTATTAAGTGTCTGTTTTAATTTTCTCCTAAAAAAGAAATCTGGTATCAGAAAGTTAAAAATTTTTTGTAGATTCTGTTTTAATTTATTATTCATATTTTACCTTCAATATTTTATTTAATATACTTCCAAAAAGTATATTGAGCATAAAGCTTGGATATTATAAAACCATCCCAACCATCCAAGAAACCTTTTTTTATAATAAATAATTTAAAAAATGTCCAATATGGATTTATCATGGCTTTAAATATATTCTTTTTCTTCTGACTTAATGAGGAATATTTATTTTGTTTATTTATAAACTGTTCAATATTATCATAAGCTAAATGTTTCATATGATTCTTTAAGTAGCCAGCTTCACCTTCAATAATAACAGATTCATGTACTTCTCTATCATTGAATCTACCAGAGTTTCTATTAAATAAGCGTAATGAATAATCAGGGTATAAGCCACAAGATTTAATATCTTTTCCCCAAAAATTATTTAATCTAGGTACAAAATAACCTTTTTTTTCTGGATTACTTAAAAGTTTCAATATCTCTTTTTGTAAATCACTTGTAAATCTTTCATCACTATCAAGTACAAATACCCAATCATTAGAAGCTAGTTCTACAGCTTTTTGCTTTTGTTTCCCAAATCCAAGCCATTCTTGATATTCAACCTTTGCACCTAGTTTTTTAGCAATATTACATGTACGATCAGTAGAACCACTATCTAAAATCAAAACTTCATTGGCAAAAGATGCTGATTTAACTGCATCTTCTATAAAGTTTTCTTCATTTTTGCTAATAATTACTACTGATAATTTATTTTTTAACAATTTTTATCACCTCTTCAAATATCACTTTAGAAGATATATTATACAAACATTCACTTATTCCATGCTTATCGTCACACCCAGCTAATCCACAGGGAACACAAGACATATTTGCTTGAAATACTTTTATTACTTGATCATCATAGTTTTTCCATGGGCCCCACATTGTAGGTAAAGATGGTCCAAAAATAGCAAATATTGGTTTATCTAAGCTTGCTGACATATGCATCACTAATGTATCCATACCTATATAGCATTTTGAAAGTTTTATTAAAGCTAATAATTCATCTAGTTTTGTTTCACCTATAAAATTGTATACATTATCTAGCTTTGGTAATTCTTCACTTATCTTTTGATCTATTAAAGTATCTCCACCTGTAATGATCACAGAAATACCAGCTTGTGATAAAAGCTCAATCAATTGATTTCTTAGTGCGGTAGGATAAATTTTATAATCATATTGTGCACTAGTATGAAAAACTACAAACTCATCAGATATCTTATTTGAAACAAGTTTCTTTTTAATTTTTTCTATATTACTTTTTGTAATTTCCATTTTAACTTGAATATTTTCTATTTTAATATCTAATAACTTTAATGGTTCACAATTATTTACAACAACATGTTTATTTGAATCTAATGTATAATTTTTAGTTAATAATATCTTTTTCCACCATGATTTTTTGCTATTTTTTTCTACTGCACTTATTGAGTTACTTGATGCTAGAAGTGCGTAAAGTACTGTTCTGTCACTTGATGTAAGATTAATACTTAAATCATATTTTCTAAAAATTACTTTAAAAATATTCTTTTCTTGTTCTAATTTGGTAATATTCTTTGGAGACTTAGCATAAGTATGTATTTTATCTATATGAGGTAAAACTTTTGCTATTCCTTGTGTTTCTTCATTTACAAGTAAATCAATTTTAGGCTGATTATAATATTCATATAAAGCATTAATTAAAGGTGTACTTAAAAATACATCCCCATTTGAACGTTTTATAATAATAAGTATTTTTTTAATTTGCTTCATATTTAAACTATGGCCAATTTCATTCTATATTTTCCTTTTGACTTGGGATTTTGACAAACTTATAAATATCCCAACAAATAATGCAAATAAACTCATTGGAAATTGATTATGGAATAATACCTCCACTGTACTTGCTGTACAAAAAACAGTAATAAATATAACTCTAAGGTTCGAAAAATTTGTATTTTCCATTGGCATCTTAAATAAACTATACCAGATAATTAAATATAATATTAAACCAACTATACCATATTCTACAATAGTGTGTACATACTCATTGTGAAAATGTGTGATATTTTGAACGACCTGTAAGTCAGAAGAACTATTTTGAGCATATTTTTTAAATTCCACCATCTCTGAACCACCACCAGTACCTAAAAGATGATTATCCTTAACCATATCTATAGCTACAATCCAAGCACCAAGCCTTTGTCCAAATGATCCTTTATATTTACTATTACTATTGCTTTCTAATTTTGATATTTCATTAGCTCCTGCATCAAATCGCTGCTTAAATACTGGACTTATATTATAAGCTGCATAAAAAATTGCTATAACTAGTATTAACATAGAAAAAAATGCTATAAATTTATTTTTAATATTTACAAAGCCAACTGCAAAAATTGAAATAGCAAATGCAAGATGCCCAGTACGACCACCATTTAAAAATAAATTTGATGTAACAAATAAAAAATATATAAAATAAAATGCTTTAAGTTTTAAATTATTTGTATCAAAATATCTATTTAATAACAATAACGATGTAAATGTTAGAAATGTTGAGTAGTCTAGATGATGCATAAATGGGGTAGGATCACTTGGACTACCGTGTCTTAATGTCCATAGTTCAAAAAATATACCATAAGATAGTATCTCACTTATTAACATTCCAATTAAAAAAGCAGTAATAACTTTAGGAATATATTCTTTTTTGAGAGTAGTAGCAATAACTAAAATAGGTAATAAAACTAACCTAGTAGTTTTAAATGCTTGATCAAGACCATGTCCAATATTTTCACTAGTAGTCCATACCAAGGAGATAAATTCAAATCCTACAAAAAGTACAAGAGCTATAATTACAACATTATCTTTTAAATTTTCATACTTTTTCTTAAAGTCACCCTGAAAAAGCCACATCAAAATCATTAATACAGATAATATTGATATTCCTGCTCTTGATAATGGTAAAAAAAATGCAAATGTAATAAGTAAATAGGAATTTATATCATCAATTTTATTCCTAAAATTAGCTATAGCAATATTCATATTTCAACTTCTTATAAAGTTATTTATCATACTTATAAAATCCTCTATACCATTTTACAAACTCATCTACACCATGACTTAATGGTGTCTCAGGTTTATAGTCAAAGTCTTCTATCAATCCACTTACATCTGCAAATGTTGATTCAACATCTCCTGGTTGAATATCCATGAAGTTTTTAGTAGCTTCTTTATCTAAAGCATTTTCTATAGTTTTAATAAATTCCATTAGGTTAACTGGAGAATTATTTCCAATATTATAAATGTTATAAGGTGATGGATTGTTAATCACCTTAACTATGCCATCCACTATATCATCTACATAAGTAAAGTCTCTTGACATTTTACCATGATTAAATACTTTTATAGCTCTATCATTGAGTATGGCATCTGTAAAAAGCATAGGTGCCATATCTGGTCTTCCCCATGGTCCATAAACAGTGAAAAATC
>Ga0257127_1001640_pt1 | contig 15417 bp, 3 predicted proteins | sample SI060_135mmetaG_FD_190152 | JGI IMG/M metagenome (GOLD analysis project Ga0257127, IMG submission 190152) | Marine microbial communities from Saanich Inlet, British Columbia, Canada - SI060_135m | ecosystem: Environmental > Aquatic > Marine > Inlet | place: Canada: British Columbia | collected... | reverse complement strand
GTCTGCATTTTGTCCAGTTGAATTTGCTGGCAAATATGTGATAATACCCGTAGGGTCAACACTTGTCCCACCATTACCAAAAGACATTTGGTAGATATGTCCCAAGTTTTTATTAGACATACTTTGTGCCAATGAATTTGAAATATTTTCAAAATGTATAGCGTTTGGCCCTTCAAAGAATACTTCTTTGGTAGTTGGGTCAAAAACTTTTAGAAAACCTTTGATGTTACTATTTGCTATATCGCTCATAATTTAACTTCTTTTATTAACAAATACTTCTTTGGTATTTGGATCAAATATTTTAATGTGTCCTTCGACACTTACAGCGCCTGCTTCGTTAGGCTTTTTTGTTGGTACTTCTTTCTTTTTATCCTTCATTGCACTATTTATGTATTTAAGTTATTGTTATTTTTATCTAGTCTTAACAAAATTTGCTTGCGCTGTTGTTTGACTTTGTAATGGAATACCGTTACTTACTGTACTTGTACCACTTGCGTACCAAATGTTATCGTGCGCCGTTGATGCTGTATCAGTATCTGCTCCTAATGTAGTTGATGTAATGACACTATTAGTTACGATATTTGTAATACTAACGTCGTGCACTACAGTTTCCTTAGTGTGCTTTGTAATACCAGTACCTGCAGTACCTCTACGCAATCCACTAATTGTATTTGCTCCATTATCAACGTTACGATACGTGATACGTTCGCCGTCAATTGTTAAGATACCAAATGTACCTAATGTAAGGTTAGGAACTGTTAGATTACTAACGTCATTTAAGTATATTGTATCGTCTGTAATGTTTAAATCACTTACAAGATTAACTTTCTTTAAACAACATGTATTAATTTTGTACATTGCTGAATTTCCGTTCATGTCCTTAAATATTTTAAATGCTAGTGCATCAGGAACAATATTTCCAGTCATACTAGTAACAGTAACTATATCCGTTGGTCCAATTAATTCGCCAGCAAGTAACAATTGTGTACCCGAAACAGAATAATCAACTCCATCCAACAGTACATTGCCATTTAGTGTAACCCATAATCTATAACCAACAACAATAGTTCGTCCTAAATCAAATAAGTTTATATCAGCACTCGATGTACCAACAAAATCAAATCCAACTGAGTCAAAATCAGAAGCATCAAATAAATCAATTACAGGAGTAGTAGTAGTAGTTGGACCTTTAAACGAACTTGTCAATAAGTCAATTTCTTCTGTGTCGTTCCACGTAGTAACATCAAGTTCGTCAATGCCTGCAATAGTGATGTGCGGTTTTACTCTTAGTACAGACGAACTATCAATTGTATAATCTGAAATAGTATTTACATATACATCAACTACTGCATTCGTAGCAGGAGCAGTTGTAAATCTAACTTCCTTATATGTAACAGCACCAACAACTACTGTAATAACTGTGTAATCTGTACTGAGTGTTTGTTTAATCCAACCGTTAAAAACAACAATCTCACTATTTGAAACTAGTGTGTGGTCTACACCACCAACAGTAGGAAGTCTAAAGTCAGTTACTACGCCGTCACCTGCATAGCGTTTTGCTTCAGGCGGGCGTAGTCGTTTTCCATTGTGCTCTACAATGGCATTTTGCTTATTTTTATCATCTGTATAAACTACACTTAAATCGTAATCAGACGATACGTTATCTGCGGTTAATAAAGCAGTATCTGCTGTGTACTCTGTTGTATCCGCGCCGTATGGACTAAAATGTGTAACAATTGGATAAGTGTAATTGTGCTGTGTTGTTTCAAAGCCAAATACAGTAACCGAAATAAAGTCGGTTCCGCTGTAAGTATCTGTAAAACTAATAGTTGTATTAGTGCTATTAACAAGTGAAACTTTATCAACAGTAATAGTAGATGAATCCGCAGTTTCGAGAATTGAGTCAACTGTAATGGAACCATCAGATGACGAAGTAAATCCATCTTTTAATTGCGTGCCATTAACTAGAATTACTATATCGTAAATGCTTTGTGATTCAACTGGAATAGTTAAACTGTTTAAGACCTCACTGCCAACGTACGTGTTTCTAAATAATTGATTACCACCGCCAATTTCATAAACAAAGATTTGAATATTGTCGCCGTCGAACGCCGCGTTCGTTACAGTAATTGTTTTATTAACCCAATTAACAGTGTAGTCTTCGTCCAAGTATATTGATGTACGTGTTGATGTATTAACAACCTTGATAGTAATTGGATGTGCTACTACGTTATCGAAACTAAGAGTTGGCGATGAGTGCTGGTATTCATGTAGCACGTACTGGATTTCAAATGCATGTCCATTGCCTTGATAATCAAAGCCAGGTCGTGTGTGCACCGATAAATCCAACGTGTCAAACATACTACCAGGAATTAATTCTTCTGGAGAATGGCTACTGTATGTGTCGACAAACCCACCGCCGTCTGCATTAATATCCTCGGGGCGTGTTCCCAAGTACAAATCGTTGAATGAACTGCTGTATTCCGTGTCTAAAACACCATCACTATACGATGTACTACCATCATCATCAACTTCAATCACATCATATGGGTCAACATCAAATGGGAGTACTGAGAATCCTGCACTGTTATTGAAATCCAAATCTTTAACTATTACACCTGGATAGTCAATACCATGAATTAATGCCGATAAATTTAACCCAATGTCATTTGTGTTGGGGGTGTAGTAACCCATTGTCCTGTCCGATGCGGTCAATGTGCTTGAATCAACTATAGTGAAATCATCTAACGAAAACTTCGTCTTAAATGCACGAGTAACGTTATGCGTGTAAACTTTGTTATTATATCTTACTAATTGGTCTGCGTCGTAAACCGTATCGTACGAATCAACAGTTAATGCCGATGTATTATTGTCTGCACTAAGTGTGTTTGTGTCAATAGTTGTACTTAATGTAGTATTACTAACCCAATCAACAACAGTCGCAGTGTATTCGCATCTGTCGTATTTAATTGTAGTGTTTAAATTTCTGACCAACGAATTTTGCATTACAGGAGTGACAATAGCACCATTACCATTTCCACTGATTGTAATTACGGGAGTTGATGTATAGCCAATTCCTTCTGTACTGACTACTATTGCAATTATTTGTCCAGAGTTATTAATTCTAGCAGACATAGTGGCTTGCGTTGTTGCACCACCTCCACTTACAGTAACTGTGGGGATTTGGGTGTAATTAATACCTGCATTTACAATAGTTGCACTTTTGATAGACAGTGCTCTGTTATTGTACCAACTATCCCAAGGCGACAATTTCCAAATGTTGTGGGCAGGGTCTACCATACCCACACCATCATCGTCAAAATTACTTTGGTCAGATTTTAAAATAACACCATCATAATCTAATATCGGGTTGATGAATTTATCAAATGATTCATCATAATATGTGGGGATATCAAAATCTGCAATATCCGTATTGTATTGGTCTGTACCATTATATTTTAATAAAAACTCTTTAATCTTAGTATGATATGGTTTAGATTCTGTAATATATTTTAAAAGGAAGTCTTGGTCATCTTTTTTATATGTGTTGTATTGTTCTAAATCACGAACTTTGTGCTCAACATCAATTAAACTTGTTTTATATAACCAATTGACGTCATCTTGTTCAGCAAGAATATAATTAAATATTGATACTAATAATTTATTACGTTCCAATAGAAGTTCACCATCCAATATACTTTCGTTGATTGCCCTAATGATATTTCGCAATTCATTGCCACCCGTACCTCTATCTGCGGAATTGATGATAGAGTCCACGGTGAACGTGCTAGAATCTACTGTTATACTATCTTGCGTTGATGTGCCACTCCACAATGATTCATTGAACGTTATGGTGCCATCTTCCAACCCAACCCGAACCCAATACCCATCACGTAATTGATAGATTTCAAATTTACCATTACTATTACTAGTTACATTAACGTATGATTTGTTTGGTAAAGATAACGATGTTAATTTGGACGAGTCACTAATAACTTCCTGTGCTATTGCAGTTTCTGCATCAGTATCTTCGTACCAATCAATATAACTCCATGCACGTGTTGTGTCGTATTCTTGTACTCGAATTAATTGCAATTTTGGACCATCTATTACTTCATATATACTCCATCCACCATTATTATCGGTATCTGTCGTTACTAGGTACTTGTATCCGATAGCAACAATGTCCAAATTTTGATAATTCAACTCTGCTAAATCTTGTATTTGTAAATCCCATGTGTTTGATGATACTTTTGGGATTGCTTCTTCTGAATTTAATAACTTGAATTTTGTGTTCGTTGAAATTATATGTTTCTTTAATATCGCATTGACTTGTGTTAAATATTCCTCTAACGCGCCAAAGCGATTTTTGAACATCGATTGTCTCGGTCGAAACCCAATGCCGTTTTTTTGCACATCGTTTAATTTGTAATCTGGTACCGATAGACCAATTTTATTACCACCAACAAAACTATCTTGTAATTTTTTATAATTACTGTCGTTTAAAAAGTCATTTTTATTATTTTCCTTAATCAAACTGTACTCATTGAATACATCACCTTCTGAGTTCGTGTGTTTGTAGGAAATATGCATTATCGAATTGCTGATAAACTGCTGTGAGTTATATATACCAACCGTACTATTGTTTATAAACGCAATAAACGATATACCACTAGTAAAAGGGGCTTCGATGTATTGTTTAATCGCATTTATACTTAATGATTTGCTCACATCAATGGTTATTGAATCTGTTATCCAAAAATAATAACATTGAACGATGGTATTCGAATTATCAATACTTGATACAGTTGTGAATGAGTTTAAATCAACAACGGTGCCATCTCCTTTGTACTGTGATGGGTGGATAGTGCTCTTAACCCATTGCCTAATATCAATTGTACTACCAGGAAACAAGTTACCCCAATTATTACTTGAATAAGATATGTCAGATTGATTGTAATCTAAGAATCTTGCATTTGAAGTGTCCCACCAAATTTTACCAACATGGTCTTCTCCCCAAACAGTCCCCCCTGTGTTTGTTCCTTGGTTATACGACGCTGGGTCAGTAGGTGTACTATAATTAATATTTTCATCCGCAATACCAAGTATCTTTCCGTTTAATGGGTCGATATAATCTAAATTCTGAATTACTTGATTAGTATCTTTGTCGAATAACAATGCTTTGTTAATAAGAGTGACATCTACGGTATCTTGCTCCTCATGCAACATAGCCCATGCACCATCACCATCTGCGGTTATTATGTCATTATCTGATGTAACCAATGCATTATCTGACAATATATTCCCAATAACATCATATTTTTGATAAACTGCGTGTTTATTATTCTCATTTCTATTAACCCACACACGAGCACCAATTGGTAGAGTATCATTGTAATCATCTGTCAAATTGATTTTACTTTCCACTCTAATAGAAGTTAATTTATACACAAATCCCAATTTATGGTCTGCTTTATATAAGTCACTATCTGCAGTGAGTGAACTGTCCGATGCTATATTAACAAATGCATCATCGATAGTTCCTACTAAACGAACCACCTTGGAATCAATCACCTTCTCCACTGTGTATGCACCATTAACCAAAATACTAATATCTTGAATTATCATTCTATCATGGGTTACAAAATCGTGGTTATGGAAGAATGTCACTTCTATCACACCATCCACCGGCAAAATAGAACTAATATTACTATGAATATCGGTTCTATACACATTCCAATCATGTGGAGTATCCTTGGCAACCCAAATTGTTGTTCCTGACGACAAATTTGCCATAAATGGAATTCCAGCAGCGCCGTTCAAATCAGAAATCTCGTATAACGCAATATCAACATCACTTGTACGAACGTGTCCTGCTATTGGTAAATTAGTATCGGTTAACTCACTTGTTCTAATAGGGAATATATTATTAGTAGTATGCGTTACACTTTGGTTATACACATCCTTTACTTTAATCAATTGATGAGTTTTTGTAGTGATGTTATTGTTACTAACTACTTCAATAATCGATGGATTATTTTGTAATTTAGAATTATCTAATTCAAAATCAACGAATGCTGTATTGTCACTATTACCAAAGGTTGCATCTCTAATCGCCCAATTTTCAAAAATCTCATAATCTGTGACTTTCTTGTCGAATTTAACATTGTGAAATGCACTTGTACTATTTGATGTTCCTTTGCTAGAAATAAATCCATTGTAAAAATTAACTTGACTAATATCATCCAATGAATCCAAGTACGACCGTGGTCGAAAACCAACTAAACCCATTGCTAATAAACTAACATCCGATTCCAAGTTAGTCGTGTTTTTATTGTAGTACTCGGTAATTTGTGATGCTTTATTAGAAATATTCGGAAGCAATCCTTTCTTAATATCACTGTAATTAATTTTAGTCCATTCGGTAAAATTAAATGTTGTGGATGGTTGTAGTTTTGATACTGCACTCCAATAAGTGTTCTTAAATTTAACAATATTTCCGATTGTGTAAAAAGTATTTGCCTTCCATTCATCAACATTGTCTTGATTAAGAATGAAGCCTTGTGCATCCAATTGTCCATTCCAATCAAATGTTGTAAACCCAACTAATCTCACACGGTGTTGTCGTAACCCATTGACGGGTTTATAAAGCAAATCATTAAATATACTAACATTATCAATCACCAACAAATGCTCGTAACTCGTTGACCTAATCGATAAGAAATTAATAGTATTATTACCAATCGAGGTAATTTTAAAATTATTATCCAATCGTGCAATTGTATAATCATTTGGAGACATCATGACTCCATTTTGGTCTAGTACCTGTGTGTTATTGGCGTGTATATTATCAACAATTGATAATTCTTTATTAAACTCCAATGATATTGCGCCAGGATTCAAATTAACGATGCTTCCTGTCCCCCATCCCTGCGATGCCCATTTTAAGAATTCCTGAGCCATCATCCCCCAATCCAACGTGTTGGTATTTTCAGTAGTACCGAACACCATGCCTCGAGATTCCAAAAATGCACCATAACTAACTAAAAAATCAACGATGGCATCTTTATTAGTGAATACATACCCATACGGCACCAAGGTGACGTTATTAGTGAACCCATTTGGCAAACTAACACCATTTTGAATATTATTGGTGTTGTTTTTGGTACTTTGTAGAATTTCGAAATACTGCTGTGAGTTACCGTGTCCATAAACAGAATATCCATCATCGGTTTTCTGAACAATAACAGATGAGTACTGCAATTCAGACAATGGTTGGTTTTTATGTAATATTAAATCATAACTTTGGTCAGGCAATAATAACCCATTATTTGAACTATCGGGGCTACTCTTATCGGTGAAAATCTTTAAATAATTCTTATCAGTGAACGATGCCATTCTATAACAAAGTCTCACATCTACCTTGCTTAGTTGGGTAGCAATATCAAGACAACTACAACCGTTATTATTGTGATAATCTGCTAGCCAATTAATATAACTATGCTTTGGCTTCGTGGATGTTTGTATATCAATAGTTCTTGCATCGAGACGGTAGCGTGAATCATAAAGATACTGATTCATTGTGCTATCGAATGCATATATATCTCTATCAATAGATAATGCAAAATACTGCGCGGGCTTGGTCAATGCAAACAAACGTTGCAATGCAAATGGATATGAACTACTTCTTCTCCATGCATTTTCTGTTGGTCCACAATCACCAATTACCCAACTCTTTCTAAAATCAGATTGTGAATAATTTTTTACAATTGACACAAATGGGTTTAATAGTTTACCTTCACTATCAACGGGAATTATATTAGTTAACCCAACACGTTTATACCGTGTATCTATTATATTATTGCCCGGTTCTTTGATTAGTCCGCTTTCCAAATCATCCCAAAGAACTAAGTTGCCACTTGTATATGGTGCAATGCCGTACGCATCTTCCCACCATGATGGTTTTTTCGTAATACCAAGCATCTCCCACGGAGTTGTGTGGGGGGTATCGGTATCATAATAATTCTTATAAATTCCTCGCCAATGCCCTTTGAGTGCACTGTCATCTAATTTGCTACTACTCGTACTGTAGTTCCATGATAATTCGTTATTTGATGAATAATCTTGAGTTTTGTAGTCTAGTCTATTCCACCCAACCCAATTTAAAAAACTATTGGATAAAATATTAGTTGTCTCTGCATCTGTGTAATCAGTATCTCTAAATTTACCAGGAATAACATCAACATCTCGGATTGGAATCTTGCTATCAATCTTTATATTATTGTAGATTCTCTTTTCGAATTCCAATAACACGTCATCACGGGTGTCATCAAATGCAACCGTGATACTCCCATCATGTCCTTGTACTACATTAGTCGATGTTGTGTACGTGTCATCTAAGTACTTCTTAGGTTGAAATTTTGGATACAATCCCAACTTGGTAGGGGTGTTCGGAACGTACGAACCAATAGTGGTTTCGAATTCCTTTACTGTAATTACGTCATCATTTTTTAAAGAAACCAAGATATTGATATTAGGAGCATCGGATGCGACCGTGTAATCTCTACCTTTAACTAAAATAGCATTATTTAAATATACAAGAATGGCACTGTTATTTGCTTTTGTGAAGTCATAAATATTAATAATATTAAATGTACTTGTGCTAATTGGCGTTACAGTGTGGGTTGTAATGGTTGGTGTGCAACTCCCACCTAGCATGTCACTCTTATAGAATGGGCTCGATGGACTCTTACCAACATTAATCGATTCTAAAGCATTGTCCAATACGACACTAGTTGTTAGTCCATATGTGTCATTTTTGGCAACATAATCCAATATCTTAAGTTTAAATTTCTCATAAGCATTTGCGTTGAACTCAAGGGCATCAAAGAAATTAAACTCTTTGCTATGTAAAAATTTAGCCATTGGTACAATGGGTGAACTATTTTGTATAATAGTATCCCCGTATTGCTCGATATTTTTTAAATCACGTGAATTATTCGCACCACTAATCTCTCCATTTAACTCTAATAAATTTTGTGCTAGATTCGTATAGTGATTGCGAATTGTGCCCAATGTTAATGTGTCACTGTTTTCATTAAATGGATTATTCTCTAAGTTTTTAGGAACTTTATAATATGCATTAGCACTTGCGGTGTCACTAATGACACTGACATTAACTTCACTGCCAACAGTGACTGTATCGGCAAGTACTATGACTGTTTTCGACAATTCAGTTGTTACTGTGTAATTACTAGAATTAATGAACTTATTATTAATATAAACTTTAATTGATGGTGTGTTTAATCCTGTTTTTGGTACCACATCAATTATTAGCGATACGCCATCGTAATCAAAATCAAATACTTGCTCAGACATAAAGTTATCAATACGTTTTGTCCAACCATTTTCATTATTGTATGTCGTTCTGCTAGAATATTTTCTAATATAACCATCACTAACTTTCTTTGTAGATGGGGTTGTTCCGTATGTGAATGTATCAATGTGTAAATCATTTTTAAATACAATATCACCAAGGTTATCAATATTTAAAAAAGATAATGGGAAACCAAGTACTTTATCATTGTTTCCTGTGCCAACACCATAACTAAACATTTTAGTTCCACTAAATGTTGAACTCTTGTACATCGACGTGTCGGAAAGGCACAATCCATTCGAATCATATACATCGAACAATGGTGGTTGATTAACTGATGTTTTTTGTTGTGATTCTTTCCAATTTATCCCATCAAAATGATATGTCTTTCCTTGAGTGGTGTTGCCAACTTTAACCACCACTGTATCATTTATTGTCACGGTAGTGTCTTCACTCGGTGTTAACTTAACGTTAAGTACACCATTGCCTTCTAAGTCAACAAAACTAACATCATAAATTTTATTTCTAACATTATCATCTGAATCATTGGCAAATACAACACGTGCGCCATCACTGATGGCGGCGCCATCGATTGCGAATCCCGTCGACCCATTGATATTACTTAACGCATCATCTTCATTAAAATCAATTGATGTAATTGGAGTTTTACTCGCAGTGCCGAAGTTAAACAATTTGGTATTTGCATGAAATTCAATAATAGGACGGCTTGCTCTAAAGTCATTATTAAAAATAGCAACTGCATTGTTGTACTCTGCTGTTTTAGTAATAACGTCTTTGTGTACCCATCTATTACTTCTTGACCACGGATTTAAATCATTGCTTGCTCTATTAATCGTGATGAAGTCTAATTTTGTAGGTGAGTTTAAGTTACCGTCAAAATTAGTTGAATCAAACGTGTTGTAATCGAATGGTTCGGTCACACTAGTTGTGAATACCTCGGGGGTAATTAAATCAACCGATGCAATTAATTTTATTGCATCACCAACACCCTCAACGTAATATTCTTTATCTTGGTAAGAACTAGGATTAACATTTCCACGGAAAATTACCTTAAGCCCATTTGTAAAATCAACACCATTCGTACTTGTGTAATTCTTTTTTCCAACAATATCAGTATCTACATTCAGTATTATGGCACTTACTGAATCAACTAAGTTAATAATGCCAAATTTATCTGCATCAGTTGCATCCTGATAGTAAAGAACATCATGTGTGGCAGTAAGTAGAGGGATTTCTTGAAAGAATCCTACTGAATTCTTATAGAACGATTTATTACTATATGTGCTTCCGTATATAATATCAAACTTTTCAAGATTAGACACTGCCTTAATCTTATTTAATTTGATTACAGTTTCGTTATTGCTCGTTGTGTATGCAATTTGGTAAACACTGTATCTATCTACTTGGCTATCGATAAATGTTGTTTCTTCGAATGGTTCTGCTTCAAATGGTGCATCTTCATGCAAATCCAAATACTGCCAACCCAAATCTGCCGAGTTTCCTGCGGTTGTGTCTAAAAATACAATTGTCTTTCCTTCCAAATCAACAATACCATCAATATTTTTTAAGTTACTTAATAACATTCCATTAATTGCATCAAAGCGAGAAAATGTTGCTAGGTCAATTGCATCAATTTTTGTTAAGTCGTAATAAAATTGCTGATTAGTTACTTCAGGAACAGCAAATGTTACTGTGCCACCATCTTCGCCATTATTTAGAACTCCATGCACATCTCTGCTACTAATGTTAGGAGAATGTGAAAGTGTCCCCGATATACCTGGTTCAGTTTGTATAAAGAAATTATGACCTGGCTGATTAACTGAGAATGTGTATTCTCCACCACGAGCCAATGTAATTGTGGGATTTGTTCCCGATATACCACTTAAACTATATGAATTATCATTTCTAGAAATATCGAAATTATCTGTTAATAAAATATCAGTAGAACTAACATCAACACTATCAGGTCCACTAGGTAACCAATAATATTGACTATGATTTACAAATTTATCAAAATCAATCAGTGGTGACCAACTATAAATTGGGCTTGAAAATAATCGGTCATGCCTTGATATATCTGCACCCTTGGTTTTCAACGCGTCAATTATTTCAGGATATGTTATCGCACTATCAACATTGCCTTCATCATCATTGAATACAATCCCAGGTTCTAATTGGTAATTAGAACGTTCAGCGGTTGGTTCAATAACATAAGAATCACCGTTATCAATTCCCACCCCAAACTTTCTTCCAACGTACCCTTGGATTTGTTTTAATTTTGGTTGCTGAGTTAGTTGGTCTAATGTGGAACTTAAGAATTCTTTATTAGTATCAGTTTTGAATATTTCGGGTAATAAATCTACTGTTCTATTTCTTGCCATATTATACTATCCCGTTTAAATTATCGGATGTTAATGAACTAACAACATTTACGTTATCTACTGTGGTTGAGTTTACGAATATTTCATTTGGTAATGACCGTATTTCATACAAATCTCCAAATTTCTTATTAACGTCTGATGGCACTAGAACAACTGAACCAACTATATCGCCTAATTTGTTATGCAAGTATGCCGAAAGTTCAGAGAAATAGAAGGTGTCACCAAAGTCCCAATTATCAATAACAAAATAATCGTTCATTGTAGATACAACACGACTTTTTATCTCACTATCACTTACCAATGAATTTTGCACTTTAACTACTGAAATATTAGCACGCAACTCATTGCTTGCTTTGCTCCCAAACAGAGGTTTGAACTTTGCGCTGGTTAACACAATATTATCACTTAGCATTTTACTGTCTTGCAATGATTGATAAGAAGATGTCAATTCAGATATTGTCGGAATCGATGGTTCAGTTATAGTATTTGTAGTATCTTGTATATATTTTTTATACGCAGTGTGATACGCATCTGTTACCAAATAAATATCAATAATATTGGTAAGTCCCGGGTTAATTCTATTGGCGTCTGAAGTATTGTGTCGGTAATGGAATTGTAAGTCCTGTCTGCCACTCCTAACTGAAATATCACTAATCGGAACTAGTTCACACGGTGCATTATGCTTATACGTGTCGGTAACGCCACCACATACAGTAACACCAAAATCCAATTTTCTAAATTTATCATCTTCGGATGAGAAATAGAATAATTGTCCTTCGGGATAACTAGACAATACCAATGATGGGTTTGTAGCACTTGTGAATTCGGTATTCACTGTATTTCTCTCAAGTGGCATCTCTTTCTCTAAACCATCAGCATCAATCGTTGTTTGAAAAAATACTAAATCTGAAGTTTGGGAAATATCACTAAAGAAATCTGGATTGTCAGCAACACCATCATTGTCTAAATCGGTATAACTTATTTCAACTTTGAAATCATTAACAAACCCATCGGATTCAATTGGTTGTCCAATAATATCCATTTTGATATCATTACTCAGGGGAGAATTATTACTCGGTTGTGTGTTTGTTTTTAACACATTAACAAAATCATTTACAGTTTTTCCCGTTTTTGGGTCAAATATTTTATTATGTCCACTAAAGTGAAAACGAGTTTCGATAATACTAGAGAAAAAGTATTTCAATGCCCTAGTAACCACACTGTAAACATTATCTTTTGTGGTGAATTTTACAACCCAACTTGCATCAATTCCTGTGCCCGTAATGTCTTGGTTATTGTCTAATCTAAAGTCACTTGATTTATCCAAGTTAGAACTTGTAATAATATACCACGTCCCTGTAATATTATCATATCCTATACCGAAATCATTGTACAACTCTATCTGTTCCATCATCGCTTGTTCAAAGGCAAGTGGTAAGTCAGAATTAAATACATTGATGATTTCAATCGGAACTGCACCATTTGGAATGAAATTCGAAAGTGCTATTGGTCCAATGCCGTTAGTGTCATTGCCAATGCCAAAGTTCGTGCCTTCTAGTATGATTGAGTTAACGCCCGACCACACCGCAGTATTATCAGTGCTTAACAATTCATCTCGTTGCTTTAATCTATTGTTTTCATCGAAATAGTAAACACCATTGGCATCTGTGTCAGGAGTTCCAAATTTAATCAAAGCACCCGTTGTAATGTGCTTTCTATTATCAGAAACGTAACTGCCAACTTGTAATGGAGCACTTGATGTACTTTTAAAGTATCCTGTCGTTTCATTCGTTGACGTAGTACTTTGATTCCACTGTATATCAAGTGCTGTCAATGGACTTCTATTGAATTTATCATAATACAAATGCACGGTATTGCGTTCGGCAATCCTCGGCTCCACTTGGTTTCTAATTACCGTTTCAATATCATCCTTGTCATCAAAACTAAATGCGAATGATGTGCTAGTGTCGTTTTTAAATATCACACCATCACTATTGAATGAGTTAACACTCGAATACTTACCAGTAGGGTCAACTAAATCTAAATGACGGCTTGTACCAATATTACTTCTTACGATTGCTTTGCTTTTAATAATACTATTGAATGCAGTGTACGGGAAGTTATTATAATCTTCTCCATTAACCATTCTATTTTGTGTGTAGAATCTAGCAGGGGCATTTCGTTTAATATCATCCAAACTTTCTTTCGACGTTGCGTTACTAATGTTTTGAGTCAAACTTACCAAAAAAGTGGCTGTTTCTGCTCTACCATTTCTACTAATATAAGGAACTGTGAGATTGACACCAGAAATATCACCAGAATTAATAATATATTTCCTACCATTACTTAACCGAACAAATGCACGAAAGAAACCTGTTGGGATATCACCAAATACACCATCACCGAAGTTCATTGTGATTTGGTCATTTGCTCTACTAGTTGTACTAAAGAACTTACGCTTGTCTGATTCAGTTTGCTTGGTAATAGGGGCATAAATGTTTTCTACCTCCTCCCACTCATTTAATATGGTTCCATTGGTTTTATCCATCTCGTACAACCACACATCACTGTTATTAACCCCTTCGGTGTTAATATCCACATTTCTATTTGCAATTCTATCACTTACTGTGAAATCTTTATTTGTTAATGTTCCTTGTTTAAAATGGAAAAAGAATCCTGTATCAGTACTAGCAAAACCCAACTTATCATTTCTGTACAAAATGTTAAAATCACCATTGAGAACGGGCGATGGTTCATATACATTAGCATCATTGATAGTGGTGGCACTAACTGCTTCAAAATCCATAGTGGCACCGTTGACAGTTGCATTAAATGGAATCACAGGCATTAAATTACTAACTAAATTAACCGTGTACTCGTCAGTTGTAATGCCAAGAACATCGGTTGATTTACCAGGTTTTCCAAACTTTTGACTATCAACAAACATTGAGTTTAGTACTGTATTCATTTGGTCTTGCCAATCAATATTTGTAGTGTCGTTCCAACGTAATGTTACGTTTGATAAATTAGTGCCATTGAAATCAGTAATGTTTTCGGTTGTGCTTACTGAACTAACTTTTAAAAATCCACTTGCACATTCATTACGTTTAGGGGTATAACCTACTAAATCAGCAAGCCTAACCACACTATCTCTACGTTCGGCAGTATCTAAAAAGTTTTCACGTGTATTTAAGTCTTGGCGGTAACTAATCGCTTGACCCATGAACGCCATTGTGTCCAATAATGCAATGAACTCTGAACTTTCAACGTAATCGTTGAAGTCTTCTGGATGATGCTGTCTTAAATAATCTACGAAACTCTTACGTAGTGTTTCGAAGTTGTAACTTTGGAAGTCTGCTTGATTATATGTCTTGTATAAAGAACGCCAATCTTCTATTCCAAATATGCTGGTTTGTCGTGAACTAGTTGCCATAATAACGTATTAATTAACTTTACGTTATTTATGCTGTTAATAAACTGCGTATATTATGATGCGAATTTTGCCGAGTTTGTGTTTTGGTCAAATATTAAATTAATAACTTCTAAGTCTACACTAGGAAGAATACGCACATTCATTTCAATCAGAATGTTATGGTCTTTAGCAAACACATTAATTTCTTCTGCTTGTATTCTTGGGTC
>Ga0257127_1001639_pt1 | contig 15427 bp, 13 predicted proteins | sample SI060_135mmetaG_FD_190152 | JGI IMG/M metagenome (GOLD analysis project Ga0257127, IMG submission 190152) | Marine microbial communities from Saanich Inlet, British Columbia, Canada - SI060_135m | ecosystem: Environmental > Aquatic > Marine > Inlet | place: Canada: British Columbia | collected... | reverse complement strand
TGCTTGCCGTGTCGTACTCTTCGGAGCAGGTGGAGCCGTGGATGAGAATTTCTACCTTGACGGGAAGCTGAAAGTCTTCCGTGTCTGGCGAATAATGATTTGAAAGATCGCCGATATCGTCTGGGTGAAATACGATGGCATCCCACGAAGGGCTTGCGCCGCTAAGGCGGTAGGCCGTTTCTTCGTCCGTCATTGGAAACGACGGTGCCACGACGCTGTCGTAGTCAAAGTTGAACAGTCCGACCTTGGACCATGGGCAGGGGATGTGCTTGTTGTAGCCTCTGCCGTTCGGGCCGGCGGAGCCCTGCCGCCAGACATTGTTCTTCTGCGCACAGACCATCTCGTCGAAGTTGTCGGCCGGGCCGATGCTGTCGAGGTAGTCCTCAAAGCTGTACTCCGAGCTCATGTGCTCGAGGATGTTGGTCATGCAGGTCTCCGAGTCTCCGGCGTGCGTGCGGGAAATGTTCCCGGTGCTGTCGGCAAAGCCGTCCATCCAGCAGTCGCGCGGTTCGAAGCGAGCGCCAAAGGCTGCCTTGCTGCCGAAAGAATCGTTGTGGGCATAGCCCTTCAAGATGGCATTGCGGAACTCGTAGGACATGTCGTCTCCGTGCGTTGCCAGACGGCGGCATGGGACAACTTCACGAAGGCCTCGGATGCCACTTCGCGCTTCTCCCATAAGGAGAGCTTTGAAGTTTCGGACGATCGTCTGGGAGGCTGGAATTTGCTGGCCCTGTGGACCGATCATGCGGAAGAACTCTTCCGAGCTTGGTGCGCCAGCCTTGACACAGGCGTTGTCTACGGCTTCTTGCCCCTGCTTGTTGTTGGCGTACTTGTAGATGATGTTGTTGATGTTGGTCCCATAGTTGGCAAATCGGAGCATCTCGAGGAGTCTGGAAACAGCAAGCATGTCGCAGGTGTTATCGATGAACATGTGTCCGTCGCGGCCGAAGAGGGCACGGTACTGAGCAAGAAGGAAGTAGTTGTCTTCCTCCTTCTTCAGGACAAAACCAGTGTCCGTTCGTATTGGACAGGTCGTCTTGACCGTTTCACAGGCAGCAGGGTCGCCCTGCGTGACGCAGTCGACGACACTTTGAGAGAGGACCCCCGCTGCCACGTAGGAGTTCAAAAAGTCTGCCGTAGCGTGCGAGCAGACGCTGACGCCTTCAATGTTAATGTTCCACGAGTGCCCATCCCTTTCTCGGTCAAAGCTCTGCGCCGTGATAACAACTTCTTCGGTAGTTACCTGTGGATAGACGAGGTCGCCCATGCTGCGAACGTCTTGCGCCTTTGCAGAGTTTCCGAGATCGGTATTGCGAACCCATGCAATCATTTCTACGCGAGAACCCATGCCCTTCAAGGTCACGTACTGGTCCTCTTCGAATTCTATCGTGTCAAGCAGCGACACACCCAAAGAGAACTCGACGAGCTCGGCGCCGTAGAAGGAACCACGCGTCTGTTGGACGGCAGGGATGTCGACGATCATCAGGTTCGTGGCGTCTTCGGTTCCCTGCTGGGAGAAGAGTTTGGCGTTCAGACCTAGGCGAGCGTCCTTGTCGTGAAAGTCACGGCCGGCACAGGTCATGTCGTAGAGCCTTTGCTGGTCGGTCTTCTCCGTGCACCCGTAGGTGTCGGTGCTGCAGACTTGGCAGTAGTGCTTTTCAGAGGGCAGGATGCAGGCCGGAATGGTCATGGCCGCCGAGCCGGAGACTCCGACCGACAAGTGCGTCGTGCCTACATCAGCGCCCGAGTCGCCAGCCGCGCAACCAGTGCACTGCACACTCTGCACAAAGACTATCCTGTCGAGCCCTTGGGCGTGGGCCAAGGCGGCGCACTGCTGGATGTCAATCTCTCCGCCTGCCAGCGGAACAGCACCGCCGGCACAGTTGGCCCTTCCAGTCTGCTCTACCTTGAAGACCAAGGCAATCTTTGTCTCGATCTCACCGTTGTCGCAGAGCTTTCCCTCGTTGCTGTTGTTGAAGGTCATCTCGACGGGGCCACAGATCTGCTTGGTGTCGACGGTAACATCGGCATCGCTGGAAAACTTCGGCGAAGCGCGAGCAAGAGCACCCTGTGTCGTGATGTCAAGGCCCTGTCCATCGCCGTTGCAAGTTGCTGCATCGCTGAGGCGTTCGGCTGGCCAGCGACCGTCTTTGAAGAGTTGCACTTGCAGATGCGAAGAGTGCACTTGTGGTTCTGTGCGGTCTAGGCAGTCTGCGGAGAACATCTCTACCAAATAGCGAGAGTAAATTTTTCCGTCACCCTCGTCTTCCATGACAGTCTGGGTCGCATCAACAAGCGGGTCGAGGGAACTGGTCGCAAGGCCGAGGTAGGAGATTGTCGTCAAAGAGTCGTCGATGAAGGCTTTCGTCCCGCCTGCGGCGTCGTCGGTACCAATGTCCCGGACAACGTACTTGTCGACAAGCTGGACAAGTTCGTTGAAATCTTGATGCCCTTGGCGATTACCCGGTGGAACTCGCTCGTAGGTCTCTGTCGGACTTTTTCCGTACCCGACAGAACGGTAACCATCTTCGAAACGCTGCTTTCGTGACTCGTCTTCGGTGTCGGAAAGGTTCATGCGAGCATCATCGTGGTCGTCGCCGGTAAGCTTGTGCTGTCCGACAACATTGCTGTTCTCGCAGACAGTGCAGTTCTCTGCCGACGTCAGGCCGGCCCCTTCGGTGATTCCGGTGGGAATACCGCGCGGAAGAATCATGGCATTCACCTTGCCTTCGTCGAAGAGGTCCTTTCCGACGAGGACATCGACGAAGAAGGCCATGCGGATGCGGTCGTACTTGGAGCGGCCAGAGGTCGTGCCCATGTTTGCACACGACAAGCGCGAGTCTTCCCACTCCATCTTTTCAACATCTGGACAATCTTCGACGGTAATGTTTCCTAACATGGTCGCTGGGTGAGCTGCACAGTAGTACTGGTAGAACCCAGCGGTCGGGGTCCACGTTTGAGGATTTCCTTTCGTAACGTCCGCACTGAGTTGATCCGTGTTACCACGTTTTATGTTCAGGGCATGGCCCACCGTTGCCCTCTCTATGGTGTACGTGTCGCCGGTGCACAGTCTCAGAGAAGGGTCTTCTTCCGACCCTTCGTTGACAGTGTAATGATCGGAACTTACGTTGTTGAAGGACAGCGTTTGCCCAGCCAAGTTGGGCATGGTGGTGTTGGGGTAGCTGGCAACGTAGCCAAAGGAAAGGTCCGTGAGGGCCCACTTGTAGACGAGTATTTTTTCACAGCTTGCACGAACGGACAGATCGACGTACTCGCCAAGCGCAACGGCACAGCTCGTCTCGTTCATCTCCAAGAGCGCCCCTGCTTTGACACAGGCGTAACCGGTCACTTCAGAGTCGTCGCTGATCTTGTAGCATTTGCCATCGTCGGTGGTCTGGTGACCGACGAAATCGTACCACGTGTGACCGACCTGCCCCTCGCAAGAGGCCTTGGAATCATAGACGCTCGTGACGTCCGTCTTTGAGTTGTCTTCGACGCAACTTGCCGAAACACTAAAGTCGACGGTGCCGTAGGGCTTGTCTTCGGACAGGCCCCCCTTTCGTGGGATCTGTTTGTGGGACAGGCAGACCCCACCGTCGGAGTAGTCCATCTGCTTTGCGTCGTAGTGGCCCGTCTCCGTACGGCACCAGTCCGGTTCTGTCGCGGCAGTTACACGAACGACCTCTTCGGCCTCTTGCGTGTTGAAGGCTGCCGTCGTGCCCTCTGCAATCGGTTGCTCTTCCCGAATGTCAATGTCGGAACAGTCCTCTTCGACGACTTCGATCTTGTAGGCGTACTCCTTGATGTAGCGCCCGGTGACGTCGGAGGGGTAGCCTTGGTAGATCACCGTGTCGGGGTCTTTGCCGTACTTGGTGACGGTGATAGAGGTGCGGCAGAAGCGCGTCCCCCATCTCTGGTACATGTTCTCGTCAAAGCCACGGCCAAAGTTCCCGTCGATGCCGTCTTCTGGGGAATCGGGATAGGCGCGAGTCTTCAGAATCTTGTAGCCAGACTTGTCCGGCATCTCGGTGTTGCAGTTCTCCAACTGCTCGCTGTTGAAGGCCACCATCATGGCATCATGAAAGTATTTTTTCGTCGTTGTGCCGTCGCTGACGGTCCCCTTTGCATGCGTCGATCGACCGTACTCTTTGATAAAGCGTTGCCCCTTCATAAACCCAGAACGGTAACCGTCAGAGGTGATGGGGTTGAAGAAAGACTTCCGAAGCGATGGGTAGAGAAAGTTGTCGCTGACAACATCATTGCGACAACGCTTGAACTGTTCGTCGAGCGGAATCTCTTCTCGGTCGTCGTCAAGGACGGCAATGTCGTACTTGTCGGGGTCGTCTGCACTCCCACAGGGAGACTGGTCGCTGGCCTCGTCTGCTGCGGCAAAGAACTTGTCGATAAAGTCCACTCGGACATCGGTAAAGTTTCGAAACTCTGTCACGGTGGTGTCTGCAACCGTATGGCAGCGCAGTTTGTCGACGACGCCTTCCGTGCCAACGTCGAGCGGGAACCATTCGGCAGAGGCTGGCCTCGTCTGTGCCAGTTCGGAGAAGGGAACCTCGTCGCCTGTCAAGGCCATCGTGTCGAAGAAAGCCATCAGGGACGCCGCATTGGCCGCATTCGTCGCTTCTTCCATGCTACCCTCTTGCTGGGAGCTGAGGAGTATCTTGTCCTTCATCAGTCGGCCGACGGTGAAAATGTTCATGCTGATGGCCTCGCTGCTGGTCGAGAGCTCGTTGATGGCCATCGAGGCCGAGACCGGCTCCTGCATCTCGTACGAGAACTGCAAAGTCTGCTTGTCGAACCCGTTCGAGTACTCTCGGATACCGTCTGGAAGCCCGACGGAGTCCCTGCTGTGGACCTTGTAGAGGTGAGCGTCGGTCTGCGCGACGGTCGTCGAGCCGTTGACGGCAAGGATGCACTCCTTCTTGTCCTTCACGGTCCAGACTTGGTCGTAGATGCGCTCACACTTCAGCTGACTGTTGTGTTCCTCTTCGAGCAGCTCTTGGCCGGCCTTGACGCAGACGCTGTAGGTGGCTTGGTAGGAAAAGGAGCCTGCGCTTGCATTCTTTGCTGCATTCTCGCACTCTATGGAGCTCTCTGCAACAATGGTCATGCCGTCCTCTATTTTCGTGTGCTCTGAAATGATCGTGACGTCGGGCTCGCAGGTAAAGGAGGTCGTGCCGTTGTGCTGGTAGTCGATGATCTCCAGCTTGCTTCCAAAGCGAGCGTTGCGGGGAAAATCACAGTAGTAGGCCTGCTCCGTAGACGGGCACGGGGCCAGCGGAAAGACTTCACGGTCAAGCTTTCCGCCAACACCGACAACATCGCCGTCGTAGTTGCACTGCTTGATCTGCCCTATCTTGCTGTAGGAGGCATGGGCGAGCGTTTGGTCAAAATTCAAACTGTCCGTCGACACTCTGTCAATGCGCGGTGTGCTGTGGCACATGGCATCGGTCTCGTCGCAAAGGTCTACCATGCCGTCTTCGGCATTGCACATGCGAAGCTCGTTCAGGCCACTTCCATAGACGCGCTCTTTGCAGGCCTCAAGGTCGCCGGAACGACAGGGGCCCTGCTTTGTAACGACATAGTCGGCAGAAGCGATGCACTCCTTCGTCTCACTGTTGTAGGAGTAGTAGGTCGCTGTCCCAGCTGCACCCTCGCAGGAGGCAACATCGTCTTCCGTGCTGACGGTCTTGGAGGCAGCGGTAATCTTTCCGAGCGAGATAATGTGCCCACGAAGCTTCATGCTGTAGGAGCGTGCGGGGTTCAGGTTGCCCTTGTAAAGCTTGTTGTAGGGGTTCAAGGCCTTGCAGCCAGTGTCCGAGTCCGTGCGCATGTAGACGGAGACGGTAGAGCCAGCAGCCTGAGCTTGGAGGTAGGTTCCGCGCGTCGTTGCAACGCGGCATGTCCCGTTGTTGGCTGGATCAAAGTCGAAGAAATCCTTCTCGGCCTTCCTTGCCGTCTCGTGGCAGGCCGCCAGCGTGTCCTCCGTCGACTCGACGACCCCAGTGGCATCGGTGCCGAGCTTCGACTGAAGCTGCAGCTGCTTTCTCGGGTAGTCTTCGGCTTCTCCGGCGGCGTTGTGGCATGCACCTACGCACCACTTGTGCGTAGGGTTGGCCTCGCAGAAGGGGTGGACGATGTGGTCGGGTTCGGTCTTGGAGACCTTGTAGGCAGAGGTTGCATCGGCACAGTCGCACGAAAAGGTTAGTTTCATTTGACACTTGATGCGTTTCTGGTCAGGCGTTAGCGTGGGAAGCCACGAAAAATGGTTTGCAGAGGCCAGCTGCCGTCGTGGGCTGGCCACCATGCTGAGTGCCCCGTAGACAGAGAGGGAGAGGAGGAGGAGTGTGTGTTTCAACATAAGAGGTTTAGGGAAACACTATATGGCTGCTCCATGAAGACATATATAGTAAAAATAAAATGATACACTCCGACCACCTAGGACCACACCGGCAGGGTTCGCAGAGCTCCATGCTCTGCGGCGGTGCCTTTACGACCGAGCAGCAGCGGCAGGAGTTTGTTCTTCGCAACGGCATCGACGATATGTCCACCCTTTGCTCCGCCGGGGCCCTCTACGGCAGCATCGGGTTCCCCTTCGAGCAGGTCGAGGGCATCCTTCGCTCGACCGAACAGTTGAATTTTCTCTACATCCTTGTCAACTCCCCCCTGAACTCCAACTACAGGGTCTACGACGAGTACGTCTTCAAAAATTTTCCCGAAACGACGGCCCTCCTGAAACAGATTCGACACGGTGGCGACACCTTTGTCTTCAAGAAAAAAAACCGAGACGTCCTCTTTGTGAAATTTCAGAATATATACGAGGCCGAGCCGCTCCTGCACATGATCCTGCAATGAAAGCACTCGTTTTTTCTACCGGCGGAGCACACCTCACGACAATGCTCGGAATGGTCGAAGAACTCTTCCTCAAGGGAGAACTGAACGACATCGACAGCTTTGCCGGAATTTCAGCAGGCGCAATCTTGGCAGCCTTCTGTGCAACAAGACCGATCGACAAGGCCATCGAACAGCTGCGCAATATCATGGTCAAACACTACAAGGACGCCATCAAGCCGCACTATCGACTGTTGAATGTGCCGCTCTCTGCCCTGTTCCAAGACTCGCTCCTCGACGATTCCGGCCTCAGAGCCATCTTGACGGAGCAGCTAAAGGCCCCGCTGCGGGCAAAGCTCTACATCGGCCTGACGAACGAGACCGACATGCAGTACGAACTGCACGCCTTCGGGGCCGGCACGAAGGAGGACATGGACCTTGCCGCAGCCGTGCACGCTTCTGCCAGCATTCCGGTCGTCCTCAAGGGAGAAGATATTGACGACAAACATTTCAGCGACGGTGGAGTCTTCCACCAACTCCCCGTTCTGGCAATCGAGCAAATGCTGGAGAAGGCCTCGAAGGACCCGTCCAAGCGCCTAGACCTGACCATCGTCTCGAGCAGCACGTGGAAGTACCGGCCGAAGGAGACCGAGGGCTCGAAGCTGCCCTACTTGGCACAGAAAACGATGCACTTCCTCGACTGCACCAACTACAACAACCTGTCCAGCGACAGGGAAATCCTTCGAGAGGCCATTGCCCTCTACTCGGGAAAGACGAGCCTGTCGATGCGAATGTTCTCGGTGCCGACGGAACTGCTCCGAAAATTGCACAAACGGTTCACGCTCGACAAGATCGGTAAAATGAGCGAAGAAGACATCAACTCGTTGCAGGAACTTGGCAGGAACATCGTTCGGGCCAACTGTGCCACCTACGACATCCTTCAAGATGAACCGTCGCCTGTTTTAAAGTACTAAAAGCAAGCCCTTTCATGGAAAAGGCAGAGAAGGTGGCCAACGAAATCGCTCGAGTCCTGCCACTGCTTCAGGGCGACCACATCGTTCCGAAGAATGCCTACGAGAAGGCCCTCTGCAAACAGCTCAACTGGGAAGTCTTCGACAACCGTTACTACGACGCCTTCAACGGCGAGTGTTACATTGAAATAAAGAAGGGTCAGAGCGGCATGCACTTTGACATGGTCCGCTACGCCGAGCTCCTCCTTGGCCACGGCCCTCCGGACACTTTGACGGTCTTCTTTCGCTGGAAGAAAAAGGAGAAACGAATCACAGAGGCCTATGTCATCGACACCAAGGTCCTGATCGAATTCTTGAGAATCGACAAGCGCTATGCCCTCCTCTACCTGCAGGTGAAGGCACAGGTCCCGCGCGGAGTCAACATTCTGGCCTCTGCAACGGCAAAAGACCTTCGGATGATCTCTGCCTTTCGCGTCGACTGCAGCGGAGTGCACGCAGCAATCCTGCCACTGACACACCTGCCAAAGAGCCTGCGGAGGAGGGCATGGACGCAGCAGCGGATTCAGAAGTTTCTCGAACAGAAACGGCGAAGCAAGAACAAGAAGAGTATCCTCTACTATTTGTTTTAAGTATATAAATAAGTTAAAAAGACATGCAGCTAAGATGTTTTACATTCTCCGCGCCTACCAATACTCGTGGATTCTTCTGCTCGTGCCAGCACTTGCTGCCCTCTATGCCTTTCTGCATGTCAACACGGACTTTTTCCCAAAAGGGGACGAGGACGAAGACAAGTGGTTCGACAATGCCATCACGATCGTCGTCACGGCCGCAACGGCTACCTTGTCCTTCATCCTTTCGATGACCCTGTCCGGGGCCATGGAGAAGAACTCAGAGGGGATCGGAATGTTCAATGCCTTCACTGGCGACCTGCTTGCCTTTGGCATGCACCTTCTTGCACTGTCCGACGACGACAAGAAGGAGGACGAGCGCTACATCAAGGCGCGCAAAAACATACGCGATCTGCTATTGGCCGGGCCGGGCATCCTGAAGTGGTCGTTTCGGAAAAAGGGTGTCTTGGTCGACCTCGTACAGGTGAAGGAAAACTCCGACGGCAGCTCTGTAAAACTGTCCGAGCGCAACCGTTCGATGTACTGTGCCATCAAGCGCTACTCGTCGCTCGGTGGAGTAGAGGCCTACATGCTTGTTCTCGCAAACGAGATCGAAAAACTAGGAAAGGCCGAACTGAGCGGTGAAACGACGCTACCGACGCTGATTGCAAAGTGGGAGAACCTCTACGGGTCCTACGGGAGTCTCGGAAACCTCTTGGGCTGGAAACCCCCTGCACTGTTCTCGTGGTGGCTGAGCGTCTGCCTCTACATTTACCTGATCCTTATGCCCTACTCGTTCGTGCCGACGACGGGCTACCATGCCGTCTACTTGTCCTTTATCGTCTCGTACTTCTTTCTGGGCGCCTACGTCGGCCTGCAGAAGCTTGGCGACCCCTTTGCCGAAGGCATCAGCGAGTCGGGCGAATTTGCCACCGTCACGGCCGCAGCAAAGGCAGCGCAAGACACCATCGAGGCACTCTTCACGACAGAAGGAGACGACGGCCTAGACGATATCATCTGCGATGTTCCAGAGGGGGCAGCGGCAGTAGAGATTGAGTTGGACGAATTTCAAGAAAAACAGGCGCTCCTTAAGAGACACGAAGGTATGCTGTACTAGTAGGTGTATTGATTTTTAAGTTCTTGTACTATATACATACTGTTTTAATCCTAGCATACGTGTGTTCAATGTCTAGCCAAGCCAATAGACCAGCCAATAGACAGGAAGAGATAAAGGCCGAAACTCGCAAATTAGCGGCGAACAACCGGAAAATTGAAACCGAACTTGTACAAGCAATGGGAAAAATCGGAAATGATGATCCCCGTAAACAAGCACTGAGAGCGCTGCATGAACTAATCCGAAACTGGTCGAAGATCTTGCTACGGGAGACAGAACGCACCTACCATCATAGCAAGGAAGCTAGGGGACGCATCAACCGGGAAAGGAACAAACAGCGTAGGGTTGATCGGGAATATCTCGATAAACGGATCATAAGTATAATGAGACAGCTCAATGATAATAAAGTTCTCCAAAGGATAAAGAAAAACTCCAAAGATCTCAAGAAACTGCAAGAGATCATAAAAGAGTTAAGAGAAAAGATAGGAGCGGCAGAGACCATGACGAACTTGGGCTCGGGCTCGGGCTCGGGATCGACCTCAAGAAAACGACCAAGGGGGCAGTTGAAACTCTAAGTCGACCATTTTCAAGTCTTTATAGGAAACAAAATACTGCTATATATTATTTCTTTCCTTCTACTTAAAACACCATGCACGCGCTATTCTTTTACCACCTTATTGCAACGCTTGTCCATGTTGCCTCCTTCATCTTTCTGATGCAGTATCAAGTCGACGGGGAGATGCTCTACGAACTGATTGTGCCCTACGCCGAGTATGGCGGCTCCGGTGCCCTTACGACAACCTTTGTCGAGTCCAAGGTTACGGGGGAGTTCTCCCTCCTGACGCTTCTGGTCGTCAACGAGGCAATCACTGCAATATCCCATCTTAGCGGACTGATCGGCTTCGGTCTCTATCGAAGGCAAATGGTCGAGGACGATCGTCACCTCGAGGTCATCCGCCGCTATGTCGAGTATGCCATCACCGCGGCTCTTCTGGAAGTTGTCCTCTACGTCCTTCTTGGTGGCCGTGATGCCAATTTGCTGCTTGCAATTGTTGTGACAAATGTCGTCATACAGATACTTGGCTACATGATCGAGCGGACAAGGAACCAGCAGCGGCAGATCTACTTAAACCTCTCTGGCTTTCTCCTCTTGATGGTCCCGATCGTGTCGTTCCTGACGGTGGCTACGATGACGGAGGGTTTTCTTGCCGTGTCCGTCTACTACACGATCCTCTACGTGCTCTTCGGCCTGCACTCCTTGCTGCATGTTCTGAGCCGAGCGTGGCGCCAGTTCGTCGACAAGGACGCTGGTTTTATCATCCTAGGGGTTGCAACAAAGGAGATCCTGACTTGGATGGCCGTTGCCTTGCAGGCAAAGCTCTACGTTGACCATGGCGTCAGTATCAAGTCCCTCGCCGACAACCTTGATCTGGACTTCTTCTTGCAGTGGTTTCCGATCGGTGGCATCTTGGTCGCAGCAGCGGCGCTCTTTGTCAGCAGCAGGTTTCCAATAGAGGATTCGTACGAAAGTATATAAGAACAGACAAGCGTTTGTAAGAAAAAACTATGGCAAAAGCCTATGATATTGTAAAAAGAGTCTACGAGGAGCAGTTCTCCGACGAGGATCCGAACGACAGCACCGACCCTCTCTTCCACATGCTGGAGAGGTTGTTTTTTGCCTTTACCGAAGAGAGAACGATGACAAAAGTGGACGCGTTTATGAGCACACTTCCGGCGTTTCAGAACAAATACAGGATTACTAAAATGTTGCACTACTACATTACTCAGGCAGACAGCTGCCAGAAAGGCACAGTGTATTAAAATAACGCAGAGGACTCTAATTGTCGCTTTCGTATAGATCTACTTCTACCAGCTCGTTCTCTCTCTCCAGCTTCTCGTACTTCTCGTTGCCCTTAAAGTTGCAGTAGTGGAATGCTATTGCAAGGATCGTCAGGAAGATAAGAATAAGGCAAATGATTACAAGGGCGACGGTGCCGTCCTCGAGGCCCTCTTCTGTTCGCCGAAGTACCTTGGTCTCGTTGCCATGCTTCTGCGCATGCGCTAGTCGGAGAATGGTCCAAAGGGTGCCTTGAAGGGCGATCGATCGTTTCTTAGGGAGTCCCATCGAAACGGAGGTTGTGGCACTGTACGGTCGTCTACGGTCCTCTCCTGCAAAAGCTTTATACACTCCTCTTGGATCGTCTGAATGTACTTCACAATCTCCTCGATCGTGTCGACGATCCGTGTCGTCTTGTCGTCCGTCAGCGTCAAGCGAATCTCTAGCAGCTGCTTCAGGAGCGTGTCGAGTTTGCTGGCCATGAAAAGTGTCCCTATAAATACTTGAAACGCACAGGAGCAAAGAGCGAAAGAATGTGGGAAGAGTACGCGATTCCGGGCCTAATGATTGTCTTTACGCTCGGCGTCCTTCTCGGCATCAACGTCGGCATGCTGTGCATACCCCGTTTCTTCGAACCGACCTCTTGCTCTCCGCTCCCACAGAGCTATGCCATCAAGCATGCTCCTCCTCCGCAACAGATGAACCCCCTACGCTACCCGAGCGGTTTCACTGCAAAACAGTTGCAACAGCACGATTTTATACAGCCGCGCAGGGCACAGGCACTTGGTGCTAACTCTGGCCGTCGTGCCGTCGGCGGTGGAAGTTTCAGTTACTAGTCTGCTATGGCGCTCCAATGATTTTAGATCGCCTGTCAAGAAATGGTACGTCTGCCTCTCCGATGACATCGCTCGGCTGCTTGTTCTTGATCGTCCGTACGAGCGGCCAGCCTCCGGTGAGCTCGATGGGCAGAAAGTCGAAGAGGATCTGCACGACGACGACGGCAAGGACGGTCTCGTGGCAGAAGAAGACCCAGACGAACTCTTCGAGGACGGGGTCGAGCTCTTGCCGTGTCATGATGATGATCGTGCAGGCAAAGGTTCGGAGGATGCTGAAGAGCGCATTGCCGTAGACATTCGACGAAATGTCTGGCCCAAAGGCAATGACGACCCAGAAGAGCATTCTGGTTCTCAGGCTTCTGCGAATGTGCTTTGTTGCTGCAGAGAGAGCAAAGAGTGCAAAGACTGCGTGCCGTGCCAGTCGGTAGTAGCCGTAGAGGTGCGTCCGGAGGTCATAATAGACGTTCGAGGAGACGACCCACGCGAAGAAGCAGGCCCACATGATCCCTATGCGCTTGTCGTAGGTCTTGAAGAGGCTGCTCTGGAACAGGTACGAGAGCAGCAGAGAGAAGGCCGTCAGGTAGCCGCGGACGCTTGCCTCGTTCTGGAAGACATGGAAGAAGTAGACGCACCCGGCGATTGCCATAAAGGAGCCAAACATTGCCAAGTCTTTCAGAAGTTTGCTCTTGGCGCGCTCTTTTCGATTAAACATGCGCTGTGTTCAATTCCTTGATTATGTTGGAGTGGTCTACAATTGCAGCAATGTCGTTTGCAAGTCGTTTCCAGTACCTCTGTGCCATAAAGGCCCATATAGCACTATTTCGAGAACATCCATTTTGGTTGCCACCGATGAGCTGGGACTGCTGCAGGAAGGCCTCCTTCATCAGCGCTTTGGCGTGGAGGACATGAAAGGCCGACCGAAGCAGCCGTGCCCTGCTTCGACTGCACAGCATCGTCGTTTCGCCGGACTTGTTCCGAAACACCAAGAGGACTTTGCCCCTCCGTTCGTCGTCGTTGAAGGATAGTTGCTTCACCGAACTAGCGCTCTCAAGTCTTTTGAACGGAAGGCCTTGCATCATCTCTTGCTTGACCGTCTTCAGGACCCCTTCGAAGCGTGTGACCGCCTGCTTGAGCTCGATCGTGCGCTCCATCTTTCTGCAGTCGCCCGGCCACAGCTCCTGCATCACCTCCATCGTGTAGGACAGAAAGGCCCTTGCAAAGCACTGCTTGTCGAAGAGGAGGGCAGAGAGCTGTTCGTAGACCATGTCTCAGGCAACGATTCTGGAACTCGACACGAGGCGATCGCAAGATTTTTTCTACGGCGTCTTCTTCAACAATACCGTTCGCAACAATGTATTCACGACCGTCTTAGAGATAGTGCAAAAGAAACTGCGCTCTGCAAATACTTCAAACCGCTTGGCAATGACGCTCGACAGGCTAAGGCAGAAGAATCCGAGCAACCTTGTCCAGCACGCCTTCGTCTTCTTTGCCATGGACCAAGAGGCCGACGTCCAAGACTTTGTCCTCTGCAGCATCCGCTCGGCCGACCGGCGGGAAGAGGTTCGGACCTTCATGCTGTCCCAGCTTCGACAGACCACGGAGAGGCTGCTGAACGGTCAGCTGAGCGGCCTCGTCCAGTACGTCGACGAAGTCCGCAATGAGGTCACCGTCAACATTGGGTTCGAGTGAGCACAACCAGCCAACTCTTAAAACGGTCAACCTTTAGTCCCGGCAAGTCAATATAAAGAATTTTTATGCTTCAGCAGTTTTACAACCCTAATCTTAACATTAGAGCACTTCCTCGAGAAACCATGTCTGAAATCAAGCACCAGTACCAGCGACCAGCGTCGGAGATCATCGATGTCCTCCCGCGCGTATGGGAGATGGGAGGCAACAAGGGCGCCTCGTTCCGTTTTGACATGAAAGATGCGAACGGAAACAATACTGGCAAACAGTGGTCCTTCTGGACAGAACCGGTAGAAATCGCCTTTGAAGATTTTCGCGGGAATCATCATTCCAGCACCAAGAACTACGCCTGCGACGGCCCGATTACCGACGCCAAGCGAAAGCTCTCCTTCAACATGGGCTACATGTCCGAAGGCATGAAGCAGAAGATTGACACCGACCACGGAAAGGGCACCGCCGATGTCATGATCGAAGACCAGAAGAAAATGCACGAGACGCTCGAAGCGCAGTTGGCATACGTGCTCGAAGAAATTCACCGACAGTCGCTCGACAAGAACACTGCCGAGCTGATGAAGCAGGAAGGCGTCACCGACGGCGTAGTAGGAACGCTGATGAAGGAAATGAAGAAAAAGCACAACCGTGACAAGAATGTCTTTATCAGCACGGCAAAGGGCATGTCGTGGGAACCGAATGACAACGGCATCACCACCGTCTTCAACAACTGGGTCCGCGTCTTTGCCGGCAGCAGAGGAGACAAACGACCAGTCTACCCAAACATCCTAGACAAGTCCGGCGACCTTACCACGGACATCACGCCAGACGGAAGCGCCTACAGCAACGAGGATGGCCTCTGGACCTACAACGAGTCCAAGGAAGAACATGTCGTCAAGCGCGGACAACTCGTCAAACTGCAGTTGACGCCGTGCTTCTACGCAACCAAAAATGGAGCAAAGGGCTACCGCTTCAAGATTAACAGGGTTAAGGTATTGAAACAATCGCCGTACGGTGAGAAGCGCGCTGCCGAGGTAGATTGGGGGGAAGAAGACGATCTATCATCGTATGCCAAACGCGCACGCACGGAGTAAAACAGAAACTTTAAGGTAACAAAAACGAAGAGAGATTGTTTTCCTTCTTGAGCCGTGCCTTATTGGGAGGCCCCGCACAGAGTTTTTTAATAATTTCTTTATAAAATAGTATTTGCCTTTTCATTTTTTATTATATATCTTTTATTGCTGCCAAGTAAAATTACATATCACAGCACGAATCATGTACCTCGCCACATAAATGACACTCTCGCTCGTCGTGGACGTGCCTCTCGCCGCAGTCGGAACACATCTCGACGAATTGTGCCTCCTCGACATGAGAATGGCCCGGCTCCTCTACGCCCATGTTTAAAATTTTCTCCTCCATCGTGGCAACCAGTTGAGACATCTCTCGGTCCTCTGCCATCTTCTCCTCCAATTGGAGCTTTACGCGCTGCTCTAAGGACATTTTTGGGTCGTTGAGTTCTTTTGTCCTTTGTCTTTTTTGAC
>Ga0257127_1001619_pt1 | contig 15547 bp, 20 predicted proteins | sample SI060_135mmetaG_FD_190152 | JGI IMG/M metagenome (GOLD analysis project Ga0257127, IMG submission 190152) | Marine microbial communities from Saanich Inlet, British Columbia, Canada - SI060_135m | ecosystem: Environmental > Aquatic > Marine > Inlet | place: Canada: British Columbia | collected... | reverse complement strand
TGATGTATATATACTTATATATATATATACTTATATATATACTTATATATATGCGTGTATATCTGCGTTGAATTTTATACGTTGCTCTACCAACTGAGCTAATGAGAAAAATCTCATACAGGGCTCGAACCTGCGACCTACGGCTTAAAAGGCTATAGTTTATGCTGTTACAACACACAAGTAACCCCCGGTGAGACTCGAACTCACAACCTTGTGATTAGAAGTCACACGCGCTATCCAATTGCGCTACGGGGGCATCTTAGAATTGAGAATTTTTATGTCATACTCGGGACATTATGCACACAGCAGGGTTCGAACCTGCGCACACAGATGTGTAACAGAGCTTAAGTCTGTCGCCTTAGACCAACTCGGCCATGTGTGCTATTTATATCGAATCCCGATAAATAAATAAATCATTTATTTTTATTTTCGGAGGGTTTTGCTGTATGGGATTATAGTTTTATGATGGTAAAACTTTAAGTTATTTTATATTATTGTATATTATTGTATATTATTGTATAATATTATTGAGCCGAAATAAATATTAATTAATTCCGCGATATAAACAAAATAATTTCTATAGGAATAATATGAGTTTTATTCCTCGCTGTATTTCTAAAATTCACCAAACTATTACGCCTTTGTACGGACGAGGAAGTTATATTATAGATATCAAAGGTAAGACATTTCTTGATATGACATCAGGAATTGGTGCTTTAAGTTTGGGTCATAATCATCCGAATGTCAATCACTATGTTAAGAAACAAATCGATGATATTGTTCATGTTCCCCAACAAGTTTTCCAAACAAATATTCAATTGGAAAACTTGAATGAAATTTTATATGAAACTATGCCTAACAAATATCTTAACCAATTCTTTTTTGTTAATAGTGGTTCTGAAGCTACTGATAATGCCATCAAAATAGCCCGTAATTACAATAAACGCACTAATGTATTAGCATTTAAACGTGGTTTTCATGGACGAACCATTGGCGCACTTTCTATTAATAGTTCAAATAATTTTTGTAAGAAAAATGTGGGTCCATTTTTACCCGGGGTATATTATTGCGACCCATTCAACGAACAATCCCTCGATGAAGTATTCCAATTATATAGCTGTCCCGAAGATATTTCCTGTGTAATATTGGAAAGTGTACAAGGTGAAGGCGGAATAGTTGATATACCAATACCATTTATAAAAAAACTCAGAAATGTTTGTAAAGAAAATAATATAGTAATCATTGCGGATGAAGTACAATGTGGTGTAATGAGAACCGGAACTATGTGGAACATTCAATCCAAAATAATGGATCCAGATATTATTACATTTGGAAAAGGAATCGCCAATGGATATCCATTGGCGGGATTGGCCGCAACAAGTGAAATTATGAATAAAATGAGTCAAGGTATATTAGGTGGGACCTATGGTGGTAATGCTTTGGCGTGTGCCGCGGCGTATAAAACCATACAAATCATTCAAATGTCAGACTTTCAAATCAATATGAAAAGTTTGATGATAAAAAATAATATAGAATCGATTAAGGGAATTAAATGTGTCCGTGCTTATGGACTAATGATTGCAATTGAACTAACCGATGTCTCGATGACACCTAAATTAGTATGTGGGTTAAGAGAAAATGGTGTCCTAGTTTTAACAGCCGGTTTTGATAGTAGTATTATACGCCTTTTACCACCATTAAACATTTCGTTTAGTGAAATAAAGGAATTCATTAGTATATTTACCCAAGAAATGGAAAATATAAATAAACAAATAAACAAATAAAAAAAACAAATGATTTATAATAGGTTCTTTACAATTAATATAACCGCATCTAATCTACGATAGAATACCGAATATCTGGTCCATATTTTTTATTCGATTTTTTACCGATAATAACAACATTGTCGCAAACACGACGAACAAGTTTAAATTCATATTTTTTATATTTTGTCCAAGTTTCATGGGAAAATGATTCAACTAGCTTTGGAGTATCATTAATTATTTTCGAAGCCTTTACTAGTTCCTTTGATGATAATGTTCCAGTCATGATTATAGAGTATCGAGTGTTAAATCGCTATAAAAATACTCAAGTGTAATATCGCAAAAATATTCCAAATAACTTATTATCAAATTATTAGAATATATATTTACGAACCTTTTTTCGGGTTTTAGTTTTGTTTTTAATTTATTTCGCGAATCAATCAAGTTTGTGTATTCAATAATATCTTCTGGGTTAGTGTCTTTTGTTTTATAGAATGAAAGTAATTTCTCATAATATTTAATTTTACTATCAATTTTTTCATGTTCTTCTACTAAATCATTAGTATCCATAAAATATAGTAATTAAGAATTTTCACCATTCTTTTTTTTTAAACATAAAAAATATATGAACAATTAAGTATTGAACTCTATTTAAGATTTATTAATAGTAATTAAACTAATATTAAATTTCTCTAAAAAAATGATTGAATATACTTCATTAATCTATAACAATAACATTTCCAAATCCTATTATTGGAAATTCCTAATAATAATAGGTTCTTATTATTTGATGCCATCATTACAATTCCTATTATTTCAATCGCAAAATAGTGAACTATGCTACTATAATCATAAATGCCTACACAGTTATGGTATTATTAGGTCATTTAACAATTTCATTTCAAACATATTTTATATTATATATGGATTGATATTTATAATTCAAGTTAAACTAAAAACGGAAATAGGGAATGATTTAACTGAAATTGAGGACATTAAATCTCTATATTATTGCTTGGGAATAACGTTAATATTAGAAGGTATATCATCCGGAATATACCATATATGTCCATCCCGATTGAATTTTCAATTTGATACGACATTTATGATAATTGGACTCCTATTAGCATTCTTAACACTCTATAATAAACGCAATCACATTCATATATTGAACCCGTTTAAATTTTACTTATTAGTGTTTTTCATACTAATATTAAATGTACTATCACTGAATAATAATGGGAATGCGATACAACTATGGTTTTGGGGAATATTGTTCATCTTTATGACCTACATTATGATTTTCGGTTCGATTTACATATATTTCGGTAATCTATATGAATTAAATATCAATAATTTCCGATCATTAGTTCGGTACATAAAATCCGAAGAGAAAGATATACGGCGTCTAACTCTTATAGTATTATTGAACGGTTTCAATATTGGTTCGTGTTTATATGCGGCATTAGCCTTACCAAACTTCACTGGATGGATACTTATGGTCACGAGTGTAAACCTATTTATCTATTTCACTTACTATATAATTATTAAAATATGTAATGGCGAAAGAATTCTATTAGTTGTAGGAATTGGAATAGTTGTAGATGTTATCGTATTATCAACCGCCTTGTATTACTTTGTTCATTATCCTACTAATATATTTCTTACACAAAAGGAATCATCGACACATAATAAGGAGTGTATACTGTTTGGGTTCTTTGACAATCACGATATATGGCACATATTATCATCGGCAGGGCTATATATGTTTATGAATATACTTTTATATATTGACTACGACTTAGAAAACTCAGAAAAAATTGATTTGTCTAATTCAAATAGCATCACAAACACACAAACGTTTAACGACTTTTAAAAATCATGATTGGCTGCGAAACTTGCGCGAGAAACTTCAAGGATGCTCTTTTTGAGTTATCGAATTGTTATCCTGAACTAGACTACCCACACATAAATGCCTACTACAGAAACTTCAAAAGACTCAAAACCGATATAATCAAATGCGGTCTTATGAATGATATCATCGAACACATTCAACAAATCGAAGATGCTTTCGATAGAAATGAAATACCATATGATTTCATTGAAGGACATCGATGTGTCCATTGTGTAGCAAGTGATTCTAATATAGAGATTTCAATATGCTTTACTGATTACTTATACGATACATTGTGTAAGTTTATCATTGAAAATAAAGAAATATTTAATATGATGGAAACACAACATAATTTGTACTACCGCGAGTTCAAACATACACTCGTTTGGCTAATAACGAACTACGACAAGAAATATAAGGACTATTACAAAGAAATTTTTGGATTGCCTTATTTCTTGGATGTTCCCATTAAACACTACAATAACCGTCAAAATGTTTATTTCAGTGACGTAATTTGTGGACATCCAAAGGCTAGTCATGGATGGTGTTATGAAGCAATGGAAAATTTACGTGAGTTAGGGTGTTTCTAGATACACAAAAAAACAAAAAAACAAAAAAAAAAAAAAAACAAAAAAACAAAAAAACAAAAAAACAAAAAAACAAAAAAACAAAAAAACAAAAAAACAAAAAATTGATTATGTATATTTTTTATTTTTTTATTTTATTATTCGTTATTCGTTATCAACTATGGCTAATTACTGTAATATTGAAATCGATTGCCATCCTGGATATCCACGACCTAATAATGTGTTAACATGGGTATTAGATACAATTAAAGAAAATAATGATATCAATGCTAATCAATTAAAAGTATTAAATAATTGGGCTACATTGATACCCCGTGGTGGTGGTAAATTTGGAAATTTCTCGTGGGAAATGCCCTATGATTTAGATGAAATGGATTACGAAGAAATTAAAGACCAAATAATGGTTGAATTGACTAAATATTATAATAGTCAAACAATAAGATATGGTAGTATTTCAAACAATACGTTATAGTTGTATTTCAAACAATACGTTATAGTTGTATTTCAAAAATAGTAAAATAATTATTATATCTAAACATAATTTTTTTTATTTTAATAGCAATGACTAAATATTGTATTATTAGATTAGATAATATAGAAGGTCAAAGTATAGATAGTAGTATATTAACACACTGTTTGGATACCATAACCAAAGAAACACAAGATAATGATATCATAAAAACCCTAGGAATATGGAAAAATATTATAAAAACACAAAAAAAATATATTATGTCTTGGAAATTGCCGTTTGATTTAGAAGATAGCAAATATGATATAATAGAAACATCCTTATGGGATATGTTTATTAACTACTATAACACCCACATTTTTAAATATATGGTAATTAAAAAATTGATTTAAATCATTAATCATTGAAATATGAATATCCACACCAATTATAATATAATCATGACGTCCTTTTCAAATGCCTTCAGTTACGCTTCGAACATTATCCAAGGAGAAAATGGAGAAAATAAACTTAGAACGTCTAATAAAGCTAGACTCGATTCTTTTAATATACTATTGAAAGACAGTTCTGAACTTGAAGTAAATGAAAAAATTAAAAGAATGTTTGATGAAGAATATATAACCGAGAATAATCAAGAATTAAAAAATGAAATTTTTAGAGATATCTTTGTATTGGCGTTCCATAAGCGCGCAACATCAAAGAAAATCAATAATGTACAACTGAGTGATGGTGAAGGATTTAAGAAACTCTTCTATATGTATATACTTGAACTTTATATTCGATACCCCGAAATTGTATGTGAATTTGCTATAAGTGGTCTCTTTGCGGTATATGGCTATTGGAAAGATTACATTCAAATCTGGGCTATGATTAATGGAAATGATATGTCTCATGAAGAAAGATATACGACATACAACAATTTAATCTTGGCACTTAGAGATGGTATTCTTAGACAACGGAGAATAGATATTGAAACCGTTCGTCAGGTCTGTAAGTCAAATGTCTTTGACTTTGATTTTAGTTCCGTTGCTGAATTCAATGAATTTATGGAAAAGCATAAGTTTGACGAGACGATTTCATTTGTTGGAAAGTATTGTGTTCGTGAAAATTCAACATTTAATAAGAAATGTTATTGGTATAATAGCAATCTTAAGAAGGAAACACATATTGCTTTTATGTGTCGGGCATTATTAACAAAGACTACTCGCCGTGGGTCAGTTTCATTTAGTGATCAAGACAAAATTCCTTATGGAGCGCTTAAGAAGTGGCGTATTGTAAATGCTAAACTCAATTGTGTCCTCGATGTCCCAGAAGTAAAATTTTGTGAAGGTAATTGGGCGGAATTGAAGATTGGTGCGATTCCTTCTATTTGTTTCCATAAACATTCATTAGCACTTCTAAATGAAAAGAAAAATCATACTAAAACGATGGATGAAGAAACGGGTAATCGGTTTCCAGAAAACGAAGATCGTGTAATGTGTCGCAACAATGTTATCGAACATATTTCATCTGGAAAGTCAATTAATGTGAGTGCTCTTCTTCCGAATGAAATTATTGGTAATCCGGAAGAATATAATAACAAATCAACAATGGATAAGAAACTTATGGATATCAAGTGGAACCTTCTTCTTGATTATATTCGGGAAAAGATGGCTTCTACAAGTGAAAATATGAGTGAAATTCAGAAATCACTAGCAAAGGGGAATATGATTTGTTGTTGTGATACATCCGGCTCGATGACGTGGGAAAATAAAGCCCCAAACCGTCCATATGATGTAGCAGTTGCTCTAACTGCTTTTTGCTCACAACTGGCATCGGAACATTATCGTAATAAAGCAATGACATTTAGTACAGATCCCAGTGTATATGACCTAAGTCAGTGTGATAATATATATGAAAGAATTAGTAAGATTACGAGTGGTTTTGTATGTGGTTCTACGAATTATGAAGGTATGCATAGCGCATTAATTAACCTTTGTAAAAGAGGAAATGTTCCCGATTCGGAACTTCCTGTATTAGTAATATTTACAGATGGTGAATTCAATGAAATGTGTATGTTGAATGGAAATTTTGACACTGCCCATAAGAAAGTAATTAAGATGTGGGTAGATGCGGGTTATTCCAAGGTTCCACTAATGTGCTACTGGAATTTAGCGTCACGTCGTACGGGTGTTCAAGGGTCTCACGATGAAAAGGGAATTATTCTTCTTCAGGGACCAAGCCCATCAAACATTAAGTTCGTGCTTTATGGTGAAGGAGCCGAGGAAACGGAAGTAACGGAAGTCATCGATGGTGAAACCGTAACATACAAAACACAAGATGTTGACCCATATACTATTTTCAGGAAGGTAATGGACCAACCTTTCTTTGAACCGATCCGAGAAATTGTAAATAAATACATTTAAATTTATATAAAGAAGTATCACTTGTTTTTTTTAATATAATAATAATTAATCATGACTCACACCGAATATTATTCCCTTGCTGATATCGATAACGATGAATCATTTTATCTAAATGTATTCGATAATCAAACGATTACTAAAGAAGTTTTATTGTCGGTAGTATCGTGTTACCTATTTATGTATATGATATTTTTCTTATCACTAATGGGTATTTTACTGACATTCTATGAAGAACGAGTTGGAAATCTTGAAAATAAAATTATAGAATTAGAAGAAGAAATTGATGACTTGACACCGATTACTTTTAACGAAAATAAAACAAGAGATAATGATAAATGGTCAATGACTGATTAAATCAAATCTTATTTAATTATTCCAAGATATAGGAAATTTATACGTACAACTATTATAACGAATATAACTTACTAATAAGAATAATAAACCGATACTTGAAGGTATTATTAATTCTAAATGAACTTTTTTATAGACATAATAGAATAGTCCATGGAAAGCACCAAATAATACTATTGTTGATAGTAATAGGTTTAATCTACGTTTTTTATTGGTATAAACACTGTTGGGTGGATTAAAATTACCATTTTTTATTATAGTATTGTTTGATATTTCCTCATATATTACGAAACCATATAGTAAGGATAGTGTTCCGATTATATAGACATAATTTTTCGATAGCCTTGATATATTTTTTTCAATAAAATATGGTACTAGTATTAATGGGATTACTACAAGAAGTAATGCGATTAAATGAGTAAATTTGTAGAGTTTTTTCGATGTTCTTAATTGAACCATTGAAGTAATTAATTTTATTATAGAATTATTTAAAATTAAGTAAATTATTAATAATCCCCATAGAATATTTTCCATTAAATTAATACAATAAATAATTTTTTTGTTTTTATATATTATAAAATGGGATTAAATATGTTATTAAAAGAAGCTTTTCAAGCAAACAACAACAATGTCGCAAACAACAACAACAACCAAGGTAAATCAGGTATGAGCAATGTATTAGTATTGGTTTTGGCGCTTTTACTCCAACTCCTCCTTAATGCTCTTGTAGGTCAATGGCTATGGAACAATAGTTTAGTCAAACTTGTACCTATGTTGAAAAAAGCAAGATGGTGGGATACACTAGCAGTAGCTGTATTGGTAATGCTTGTTTCTCCACAATAAATAATTTTATTCATCTCCACAATAAATAATTTTATTCATCTCCACAATAAATAATTTTATTCATCTCCACAATAAATAATTTTATTCATCTCCACAATAAATAATTTTCTACAGTCATTAGATTATATGAAAAAAATTGAAACTTTCTACTTATATTTTTTTATTTATCATACAACACAGTATATTGATTGACTACAATACACGATGTTTGCTTCCCTCCAAAACCGATGCGCTAAAATACTTTGTGACTCAAACGTATTCACCTTTAAACAGCTAAACAATCAACTCAACCATATGTGTTTTGATAAAGTTCTCGAACAAACTTCGAAAGCAGATTTTCGAATTTGGAAACATCGTTTTGCTTATGTTGCTGTTGAGATTAAGAAAGATGAAATCGAAGACATTTACGCCGAACCAACTATGATTTGTGGTGACTTCTTCATAGACGTTTGGCTTAAGAAACACGATGATGACGAATACACCATACTGACACAGCAGAATGATGATTTATATGAATATTATTTCGAATACTGTAAGACTAACGGTCTCGTTAATGGTGAGGATGACCAAGATGAGTTATGGTAATAATTAGTATCAAAAAAACAAAAAAAAACAAAAAAAACAAAAAAAACAATAAATAATTTAAAATAATTTAAAAAAAAGTTATAAATAATTTTAACTCTTTTTTTATTATATATGGCAGAGTTATATGGGTCTTATATGTTGGGCAGTGTTACAGTAGCATATGTTTCTAAAATGTTATATAATTACACCACTAATACCCCTGTCGAAAATATCAATGAAAATATTGAAGAATTCGAAGACATCGAAGACATCGAAGACACCGAAGACACCGAAGACATCGAAGACACCGAAGACACCGAAGAATTATTTAAGTGTATAGTCTGTTCTGAAGAGAAATCACTGGATTGTTTTTCTAAGAATCAACAAAAAAAGAAAAAGCAAGGTGAATGGAAATGTAAGGTATGTACTAAAATCTAATTTTTGTTTTGTTTTTTTGTTTTGGGGGTTTTGTTTTAAAGGAGATTATACTGACGAGCAATATTTTTTTTCAGTTTTTGTTTATTTATTATATGTTGTTCGATGGTATTTCTAATAGCAAACCTTCTTACATATACCGTCTTGGTTTGTCCCATACGGTATGCCCGACATACTGCTTGACGTTCGTGTGTTGGATTCCAATGTGGTGCTGTGAAATATACACCGTTGAACATTTGGAGATTTAATCCCACTGAACCGGCTTGAAGTTGAATCAGCAAAATATCGATTTTTTCGTGATTATCGATAATTTCTCGTCGTTTATCCATGGGGACATCACCATTGATGACATCAACACGAAACCCTTCATGTGTCAAGTTCTGTTTCAGGTATTCCATTTCTTTCTTAAAATGACAAAACACAATCGGTTTTTCGATGTCTTTGTATTTCTTAAGAGTATTGATGACTGAATCTAATTTAGTGTTTGAATATTTATAGATATAATCATCCGCACTATCTTTGTCCTTGTCGTGAACGCTATCAAGTACCATTTGTGGCAACAATGTATATTGACGTAGTCGGAGAAGTTTTACAAGTAGGTAGCTGCTATTGTTGTATTTTAATCCCAAGTCCACCTTTTCATATAGTTTCTTCTCCATATCACTGGAAAAGTCAATATAATGTTTGAAAACTTTGAGTTCGGGCATTGCGATGTCAAGTTCTTCCTTTGTACGACGCAATACATGTTCTTCGACAAGACTGCCAAATTCATCGTCATCACCCCATTCAGCACCGATAAACCGCATTAATGTTTTCAGGTCTTTTAATGAATTCTGGATTGGGGTTCCAGATAAAATCCATTTATGATCCGCGTCGATTTCTTTGAGTTGTTTGTGGGTATGTGTTTTATGATTACGAATATAGTGGCCTTCATCAAGTATGATCCGGTCCCATGCGAATTCACGCAATATATCTCTCTTTGCGGCTTTGTGGAAACTTGTAATGGTAACATCACCCGCCGGATAATCCACATTAATATCCAAGTTTGAAGCAAATTTATTAATTTCAAGAATCCACTGATCCACCAAAGACGCTGGAACAATAATGAGAGTATGTGGGAGGCGATTGGCCAATATGACACTCAACGCTTCAAGTGTTTTACCCAATCCCATATCATCGGCAAGAATGCCGCCTGCTGGGTCACAATTCGTTTCAACATTGACAAGCCATTTCATAGCATCAAGTTGATGTTCTTTGAGCTCAATAGAGTTGTCTTTGAAAGTTTGGATTGCGCTTTCCATGATTGTAGTTGTAGTTTTCGTTTTCGTTTTCGTTTTGGTTTTCGTTTTGGTTTTCGTTTTCGTTTTCGTTCGTTGGATGTAAATACCCTAACTATAGTCGAATTATATTCAATTTTTTATGTTTCTCTACAACTTATAGAATTCAAAATAAAAAAATTTATAGAATTCAAAATAAAAAAATTTATAGAATTCAAAATAAAAAAATTTATAGAATTCAAAATAAAAAAATTTATTTAATTAACTTATAGAATATTGTGTGTGTGTGTCTAGACGTAAAAGAGGATTGGGACTTTCTTCACTACGTGTGGAACTAATGTATTTTTGTCTTCTCCAGTTGTCAAGTTCTTCGAAAGGAGTGTGCGGAATTCCATTGTATCTACTTTTTGTACTGCGCCGAGACATTTACAATCTCTATTACGAGTGTTTTCCCAGCAAATATCGCATTCGTAATACCAATTATGTTCGGTCCAGAAGTCTTCCACTTCTTGTGCTCCGTAGTTTTCGGCGTCATCCGGAACCATCTTCGAGAAGTCTGTTTTCCTAGGTTCTTGTTCTTCCTTTTCGAGAAGGTCTATCATAAGTTTCATTTCTTGTAGATCCTTTTCTTCTGAATCCATATAGTCGTTGAAATTGGTATTTCCTTCCTGTGTAAAATCAAATTGTGAAAACAATTCAAAATGTTTGTTTTGAATATGTTTATCCTTGTAGTTTCCAGCAATATTCAAAGGCACGTCCATTCGTGTACCACGGTTGCGACGAGTATTGTTTGAACGTGAGCGAGGCATGATTGATTGATTGATTGATTGATTGATTGATTGATTGATTGATTGATTGATTGATTGATGTTTGTAGGTATATTAAATACATTAGATCTATTGAATATTCAATTTTTTATCAATTCTACAAATCTGTAGAAAATAAAATTGATATAAGTGCCTTCATAAAATAAAATTATATTCCCAAGACTTTTCACTACAATGGATACTCGAGTTGTATACAACGGCTACGTAGTTTTCTGCGAAACACACGATACAGGTGCTATTGTTACTCTTAGCAAGACTCATGATGAAGAAGTAGTAGATGCGATTTCATATGGCAATACAGTTGTAGAAAAATATTCGAAAGATATAGGTAAGAAATTGTGCCTTACTGATTGTAATGGTGGTATTTATCTAGATGGTCTTTCACTCGATAATAAAATAGTTTTTGGACATCATCAACAGTATTACGACACTTTCTTTGAAGGATGGTGTTTAGATGATTTCACAAAACAAACCTTTTCACTTAATAAAATTGTAAGTGTGTGTCTCTGAATTTAGTGTAAATAAATAAATAAAAAAAGAATTTATTGTAAATAAAGTATTTTTTATTTTTTGGATGTGTATATTTTTCTATTTAGAATGATCCCATAAACTATACATAGAATCGGGTTGTTTTTCTTTTCGAATGAGTTCATTGTACTTTCGCAAAAGACTAAGTGGTTTATTCCATAAATCTCCCAAGAGGTCTTGTTCTTCTGTATAACACGAGTTTTTTATTTCTATATTATGGATCTCACGGAGTATTTGGGTTACCTTTATTTCAATGTTTTTTTGATTTTCTCTTAAGTGGCAAGATTTATGAGTTCTTTTTATGAGTGTGCGTCGTATTGTGTGTTGTTTTTCTATAAGTGTTCGCATTTCAGCCTCGAGGTTTAATCGGGTTTGGTATAAATCATCACACGCTAATCCATAATAATATATTTCATTGCCACATCTATGCATCATTTCGGTCCATTCTTCAAATTGTTTGTGCTCTTCGGCGGCGACTTCTATTAAGTCTTCTTCTTTATGATTAAAGAATTCCAGTTTTTTAACCATTTCCGATTTCTTCAATTGTTTTTGTTGCTTCTTCTTTTCCTTTCGTTCTAAGACCTTAATACTTACACTCGGTTTCTTCTTGGTAATGTGGTGCTTCTTTTCTCTAGTATTGACAACACGCGCACCACCATATGAAGTATAAGTAGTCTTCATTTTGTTTTTCTTCTTTTTTTTTGGTTTTTGATTCTCTTGTTCGTTTTGTATGTATCCACTCATTATATCTCCATACACTTTCAATTTTTTTTTACTATTATCTAATAGTTATAGAAATGATAAAAAATTGAATAGAATTATTTTTTTGAATATAAATATAATATAATTTCTACAATAAATACAAACATGGCATTAACACGAGGCGACACATTCACTTTCGAATTCAAAGACAAATTTCCAGAAAGACCACTTAGGTCTATTTCATCGTATGGACAACGACTTCTTGATGTAGATGAATCTATTACATACATTATTATCCACGAAACAAAACAAATTCCACATTGTAAAGGGATATTCGAAAAAAACACACCGGGTAATAGTTTTATCCATTTTATACCTGAACATATTAATGAAAATGAAAGTGTCGCGTCATATATCAATCTACAAGATATGACACTGTGTCAATATGAATCAGGATTACCTATAAGATACATTAAAAAAATTAAGAAAATATCGAAAATTACAGAAGACCGCATACCGAATCGTGGGTCGTTTATATGATATTAATCATAAAATATAAAAAATTGTTTTTTTTTATTTATTTTCTGTAAATATCATAATATGGATTCTAAAGTATTTACGTTTTTTGCTCGTAAAAAAGATGGTTTTCAACTAAGTAATTTCTATGAATGTAAAGTAGTAGTAGATGGACACACTTATAAAAGTGGAGAAGCCGCTTACCACGGAATGAAATTTATTACAATTGCCGAAAATATTAAAGACACCGACCGTGTGGAAGAATTGAAAACATATGCCAAGAAGTTTGAATCGAATGGAGAATTCGGTAGTTTGCCACAAAATGAAATTAAGAAAAAAGGTGGTAAATCTACTTTAAAATTAAGTCCCAAAGAACAAGGTATATGGACTAAAAAAGGTCCGGAGGTCCAAAAGAAAATATGTCAATATAAATACATAAATCATAAAGAAGTGCGGGACACATTAATGAAAACGGGTGATAAATTCCTAGTCCATCCAGCAATGCGTGTTTCCAATGAAAAAATGGCCGATAAAATATGGGAAGGTCGTGTGATAGTCGATGAAGAGAAAAATTGTATGAAGGTATTAGGTGGAAACAAATTGGGTAAAATATGGATGGACATACGTAATAAGACCCATCATTAAGTATGAAAAATTTTGCTTAATATGGTTGAGGATGATGATATGGTTTCATGTAATATAAAACATATATATCTACTCAGTTGTATTATTCTATTGAGAAGATATATAATAACCCTAAAATTCACATAGATAGTTACGCTTGGATTATTGATGTACCGATTGAAACCAAGATTGAATTTGCTAATTATATTCGGAATATAGATTAAAATTAATTGGACACTTTGACGTCCTTTAAGTATTTCATCATGGTGTGAACATCGCTACAGGTAAATGGGTCGGTTTTACAATTGGGACGCATCCCAGGTTCTTCGAATATTTTTTTTATTTTTCCGTTGTCGATGAACATACTATAACGCCATGAACGTTCACCGAAACCTAAATTGTCTTTGGGAACCATCGCGCTCATTTTTCGTGTAAATTCGCCATTTCCATCGGGAATCATTTCCACATTTTTAATTTTTAATTTTTTTGCCCAGTTGTTCATTACAAATGCGTCATTAACAGATACACAATAGACATTATCTATACCGAGTTTTTTGAGGTCTTTAGTATGTTTTTCGTAATCAGGTAAATGTTTGCTAGAACACGTGGGTGTATAAGCTCCAGGAAGAGAAAATACTACCGTTTTTTTATTTTTAAACATATTATTGGTTTTCATTGTTTTCCATTTATATGGATTTTCTTTGTTTTTGAGTCGGGAGTCTCGGACACGGGTTCGAATTTTAACACTTGGTGCTTTTTTCCCAGTCATTTTCTTTTCTATTTTTTTTGTTTTAGGCATTATACGATAATCTGAGAAAATATTAATATATATTAATATTGTTAATATATTTTAATATTGTTAAAAAATATTAACTATATTATAATGAATGACCTTAATTTCGTTGATATTGTTTTTACAGGATATGGAGCCATAATCGGAGTTGCTATTTTCTCATTATTGCCGTATATTACAAAATATTCTGGAGGTCGTGTATGGTTTGCGTTTCTAATTGGTGGTATTATTAGTATTTTAACTGGATTAACATACGGAAGATTAAATTTAGATGTCGCCGAAAATGATGCTGAATATTCTTGGATTGTTGATGCTTTTAGTAAACCAGAAACTAAAAATAATAAAACGTACAATAAATATATTAAAATATTTGCGAATGTAATTGTTTGGGCTATTATATTACTAGGAATTACAACTACATCTACAATAGTAGTTAGTATTACAAAATTTATTAATAATTATTCCAATAATTATTCCAATAATATACCGGATACTATTAAAAATTTAGGATTAATCGTAATTCCTACAATTATAAATATGTTTGGGGTTAAAATGATGTCGTCTATTAACATTCTTTTCACAAGTTTAGTTACCATTGGGTTTATTATATTAATTGGGATATCTGGAAAATCTCATAAATATGTTAAGGAACTATCATTACATAGTAATGATATGAGTGGTCTTTTAAGGGGGATATTTCTAACGATTCTTCCATTTAATGGCTTTCAAACAATTGTTAATATGAGTGGTAATATTAAAAATAAATCTCTTATACCAAAAGGAATACTAGCTGCTTCTGGATTGGCAACATTATCTTATGTTGGTGTAGCCGGTGCTACGGTGGCTATATTAGGTGTTAAAAATACAATTAATTCTTCTTCACCCGTAGCATTAGCATATGGTAAAGTATTTGGACATTATGGTAAAGATATTATAAATGGTTTGGCAATATGTAACGGAATACCAACA
>Ga0257127_1001613_pt1 | contig 15574 bp, 12 predicted proteins | sample SI060_135mmetaG_FD_190152 | JGI IMG/M metagenome (GOLD analysis project Ga0257127, IMG submission 190152) | Marine microbial communities from Saanich Inlet, British Columbia, Canada - SI060_135m | ecosystem: Environmental > Aquatic > Marine > Inlet | place: Canada: British Columbia | collected... | reverse complement strand
TAAAAAAACAAATTTAAATTAAAGTATTAAAGAAATTGAACCTTTATGTAAAGATGGGGAAGTATTGCATATACAAATATACAAACCGGATCACCGAAGAGGGATACGTGGGGAAAACACCGACGCACCGTTTCAAAAACAGAAAAAAGGAACACAAAGATCCAAAAAAAGGTCCCAACATGTTGATTACCAAAGCAATCAATAAAGATGGTATAGAGAATTTTGATATAGAGATATTGATCGACAACGTATCAAAGGATGTGGACGAAAATTACTATATCGAACGCGAAAACACGATGGCACCTCATGGATACAACCAATTGAGAGGCGATGGGTCTGGTACCTTTTCGTTCAATAAACGAGAGAAGAAATGGCAAGTTCACGGACCTCAACCAGACCAAAAGTTCGTGGGATTGTACTTCACCAAAAAGAAGGCACAGGAGGCATTGGACCTGTTCAGGCGAACCGGAGAACGAATGGAATCGGATATAAAAACCCGTAAACGCGGTACTGGCACTATCGGTGTCATACCTAGTGGTCGATTCTCAGCGCGAATCACGATAAAAGGAGAAACATATTCCAAAGTCTTCGATACATGGGACGAGTGTGAAATTTATTTAAAAGATATACGAGAAAAATATTCATAGTAACTTCTTAATTATTCTCACAATATAATCGCGCTTGCTCTTCTTCGCCTTCTTCTTATCATTCTTCTCCAGAATTTGAATCGCTTCCATCAGAGTCTCCCCCCAGAAGACAAGAACGTCCATCTCTGTCTGTAGAAGTGATATTGCGAGTGGCTCTGTGACACCAAAGGCAGAGGCATCGACTCTTCGTTTCACATCCTTTTGTAACATGTTAAACAACATCTTGCAACACCAGAGCTCGTTTTCACGTGACACCGGTTTCTTGAGGTAGTTCTTGATAGTCTCAGGACATTTCTTCTCATTTGAGCGAATGTATCGTAAGAACGAGAAAATTTCTACCGTCCCTTCCTTGTACTGTCCCAATAACTCGAATTCAAAGTCTTGTTGGAAATACCGGGGATCGATTCTGCTTTGGAATACACCCATTGGCAATTTTGCGATCACGCGAACAACATTTAACTCTCGATTGGATTCTACAAAGCCGTAGTGAAGGAAGGTTTCATAATTACTCTTTGGACCGTAGGAATCAAATAGCTCTTCGTGCTCTAAAATGTTTTCCGTAGCAGACATGATAAATTCGGTATCGGTGAACTTCCAGTCGATGTTAGCATCTTTAGAGTGATTCAGCATGTCGGCGAAGGGGATAAGATAAGTATCTTTGCCGTTTGCGAAGTTCCTTGACCCAACTAGGGATCGGTGGTTGAAGTCGATCTTCTCTTCTTCGTATATTTTTATTTTGTGTTCAAGAGCTAGACGCAAAGGAGATACATTAATTTGATCCTTTAATGACTCGCTCCATTGGACTGGAAACTCTTGTTTCGGCAGTGAACGCTTATATACTGTATCTTTCTTTAGGTGTTCCGCCAATTCTTTTAAGGACCCTTTAACGCATTTATTCAGTGGGATACGGTATATAACTTCTCCGATTTTGATTTTCGCTGTAGCAAAGACCCCACGTCGTGCCTTCACCCGGAGCAAACGACATTTGTTAATACGTTCCTTGTGTACTTTCTCTAGCTCGGAAATAGCGACCAATTCTCTCATTTTCCTTGCCTTTTCTGTATTGTTAGCCAATAGATAGTACCCGTATGCTGCTTGAAAATTATGCAAGCGACATTCGGCAAGTCCCATAAGCTCAAGGTCCTCAAGGGTGGAGGTGTCGAGGTCCTTTAACAGTTTGAGGGCTTGTATATATTGTCCTTTTTCGATTTGCAATTTTGCCATTTTTATTATTAGAAACCCGTGATATATATACTCAATAAAATGAAACCATCTTTTTTAATACAACAATATGAAACTTTTCTTGAAACGAAGCAACGAACATGGATGTACGATCTCCTACTATCATATGGTCCTCCTGAAACAAAGTATTTCGACAATTGGGACTTGAAAACCGACTTACGTGGTGAGGTTCGATTCATACCAAAAGTAATCCTTCTTGAAATCCGACGTTTCATGTTGAACACGGAGTGGTGTTTGTGTGAGAGTATGGGACTCAAATTGTTGCACAACCACTGTAAAATCAAGTTGCACGGGAGTCCTGGAGGAAATCCAGTGAGATTAATCCGGTCTAACAGTGTAATTTAAAGTATATAACCCCCCAGGTGTTCATATAAATGAAGAACAATTATCTATTATTTGTATCGCTACTTTCCTGTTCCTCTGTTATCATGTTATATTTGGGGTCTCGACCTGAAACGACAGCGGTGTACGGTAAAATTCGTAACTTGCGGGACCGTGTTCCATGTTGCAAAGCCTTAACGAAGGAGTGTATGGCATGTGCCGCCGGCATGTTGGTTCACAAGTTTTGTGAGCAGCACCCTGGTCGGTACAGATGTCCCGAGACGACCACGGTTCCGGTTGCCCCGGTTCCCACGACCACGGTTGCCCTGGCTCCGGCGGACGCGAATATATGCTGTCAATTGGACACTCCTCTATGTAAAGCATGTCACCAGGGAATATCGGTAGAGGAGTATGTAAAGCGTACAGTACGTACAAAAATAACACTGTTAATCGTGAATGATAAAAAACATGCAAAGAAATACAAGGAGAATACTATTACCTTAGAGCGGTATGCGAAAAAGAATGGTTATTCGCTTCTAAATAAGTCCCCTGAAGACGAACCACGCTGTAATCACGTAAAGCACTTCTTTTTCAAAAAACATTGCACTGTGTATTATCACATAATGGACAATGGAGTGACAAATGACCGTTGGTATTTTGTTTTGGATGGTGACAACGCGGTTCGAAATCCAAATACCAACATAAGACTCGAAACATTTATAAAAAATGACAAAGATCTCCTTTACTATTATAGGTTTCACAACAATGAAATTGCAGCTGGTAATTATGCTATAAAAAATACGAAATGGGCTATGGATTATCTAAAAGGATATTATAATCTCTATAATACATATCGTGGCTTCAATTCAGACAACGGTGCACTTCATTATTATCTTTTGCCCACACAGTACAAGGATTCATGTAACAATTTTCTTGTTCAAAATTTAGAAATTTATTTTAAGTTTGTCGGTTGCGTACACAAACATTTGCAAATGGCTGGATTTCCGTTACGGGATCATATTTTTGTTTACCAGCATGGAACTGGATGGTCTTACGACGGCTGGGTAATCGATTATAAGTGGTCAAAAGATACCCTTATGCATCATGCTATGAAACGACCTCCAATGAAGGGTAGAACGTATGATAATAAATATACATCGGAAAAAGTATTAAAACAATTGTTGATAGATACATTAAAAACACGACCGAAAAAATTGCCTAATACTGGTTGGCAATACACAAAAAATGGTTGGACTCCGGCTCCAGCTCCGGCTCCGGCTCCAGCTGCCCCAAAAATAATGATTGGAATTCCGGTGTACAATCGTCAAGGCTATGTTAGATTTAGTTCTAGGGTTTTGATACAATACAATGAAGTTGATCCGAAAGATATTTTCGTGTTTGACGATGCGTCAACAGAATACGATGAAAACAAATTGCGTGAATGGTATGGAAAAGATATACATTATTTCCGTTCATCGAAACGTTTAAAAGCAGATGGCAATACACGTCGTCTTTTCCACTATTTCGCCAAGTCCGATTACGATATATTGTTAACGTTAGATAGTGATTTGATTTTAGATCTAAAATGGAAACAATTTGTTTATGACCACATCGGTAAGTCTGGTGTTCTTTCCTTGTATCATTCTGGGATAGATTATCATAAAACGTTCAATTGCAATGGTAATTTATGTGAAAAGAAGTCTATGGGCAATGCCGGAGCTGTAATGACCAAATCAGTTGTTGTAAACATGTTAAAGAATCACAAATCGAGTCAGTTTGATTGGGGATGGGTAGCCTATTTTAAGAGTCGTGGTATTAAAATGTACGTCCCTAAAAATTCACTAGTGTTACATTACGGTAAACGAGGTCAGAATAATAAATGTTGGACCAATGAATTGGCAAGAGGGTTCGACAGAAACGCTCTACCGTCCTGGATAAAGCTTCGGTTATTCTTTTACTTTGATCAATGCAAAAAATCGAATATTTTGTACCCTACAAAAACGATAATAATTGTATTGTCAGATCGCGAAGCGTTTAAGGAACGTCAGGTTATTCGAGAAACATGGGCAAAAAATCATAGTAATGTATATTTTGTAGTCGGTAAACCATGCGACATTCCTCCAAAGAATAGAAAACCATGGGTTTGTGAAGCGAAGCTACAAACATTGGGTGATGAAACATATGCACAGGAACAAAGTCGTATTTCAAAACAATTGCAAGCCGAAAAAGATATTGTGCATGTGGATATGATCGACGTGTACCGTAATTTAGCTGAAAAGTTAAAGCTAGCATATAAATGGGTGTATAAAACGCATGGCGAAGCATATGTCGTAAAAGTTGATTTGGATACATTTGTTCGTGTTGCTGAAGTGGAAAACTTTGTAAACGACCGTCAGATAAAATACGAATGCATTGTTGGAGGAATTTCGCAAGGAGATGTTCTCCGTAATGGTAAATGGGCTGAAAACAAATATAAGAAAGATAAATATCCACCGTTTCCATATGGATCTGGTCATATCGTATCCCCCGATTTGCTCAAGTATATTGTTACGCATGAAATGGTAACGTATCAAGGAGAAGATACGTCTCTAGGCATATTCTTTGACGAGAGTGACATCGATGTTACGTTTACCGTGACGAAAAGCATAATAACACATTCTGGAGACTGTTTTAACAAAAAAGCAATGATTATTGGACATAATATTGATGTTTCTAAAATGAAAAAGTGTTACGGGAGCGCTGCTAGCGTTGATAGCGTTGATAGCGTTGATAGCGTTGATAGCGTTGATAGCGCTACTATTTCGGGAAAAACTATCCGGTTTAAAGCACCATTGATGAAATCGTCTGACATTGTTGTTGGTATTTTATCGTATAAAAAAGAGAAAAGAGACATTCTACGTAATTATATGCAAAATTGGGGAACATCGAATTATTTTGTAATAGGTAAAAAGAACGGTTTTTACGATGAAACAGAATTTGAAGAGTATGGAGATATTATTTTGATTGACGAAGAGGAACGCTATTTTGGAGATGATTCTATTTTGCCATTTAAAACACAATTGTTTTTTCATGTGGTACAGCAAAGTGGAATTGATTTTAAGTATGCATTAAAGATTGATGAAGATTCTAAGGTTGATATGGATATGTTAAAAGAAGAACTAGACCGCCTTAAACCGAATTATTGGGGACATTTATGGAGACGAGGCGGTGTTAACCGTGATCCACGTGCAAGGGAGTCTGTTTCTAAATCACTTTATCGTCCAAATATATTTCCACCATATTGTAGTGGAGCGGGCTATGTATTATCAAAAACGGCTGTAAAATGTATAGCGAGTAAGCTTGCTTTCCACAAATACATGCCAAGGGAAGACGTGGCGACTGGTCTATTGGCAAAAGCTTGTAATATAAAAGCTACAGGAACGTCAAAAATCAAGCCTGGAAAAGGTCATAAAGATGGAAAGTGGATTATAAGTCATTATTATAAATTTACGAAGCCTGCCAAAAAACATTTTTATGATGTAGTAATTGTATCGGGTTATGTAAATTGCGTGTTGAAAAAGACAATCGACGGACTTAGAAGAAACTTAGTCAATATTGGTAAAATACATGTTATTACTATGCCATACTTAGTGAAACAATGTGAAGATGACCTGGATGTATACTGCCATGACGAGCATACAGTTTTGAAACGAAGTGATATAAAGTTTAGAAACAAAAATGGCTGGACCGCACACAAATCACGTACTTCGTGGTACTACCAACAATTTTTGAAATTGTTTGCGTATCAATCTATATCACTTACAAAACAATTTATGATCTGGGATGCGGACAATATCTTGTTAAAAAGATACAATCCTATGGAAGGTCAAAAAACACGTTTCATAACAGGTGGATGGAAAAACGAATTTTATCCAATAACTACAACCGCTTTGACAGGTAAAGTACCAAATAGAAATGATATTGTTGTGCATCAAATGATGATACAAACAGAAATTTTGGATTCTTTAATGATGCACATGTGTGGTAAAGTCAAAAAAGAATCTTGCGTTAATATGATTGTTGACCAAATACCAAAACGTGCAGACTCAAAACTAGGATTTTCGGAGTATAATTTATATTACACATGGTTTCACTCGAAAATGCCAACCAACGTGTATATAGACCCATCGATTAAGTTTAAACGGACGGATTCAAGGTATAAGAAAACGGGTACGGGGAAAGATTGTGAATTTAACCAAAACCAATATGGTAAAAATGTTTACATGACAGTGCTAGAAACTAAGCGTGACGATCCGAAGAGTCTTGCGTGGTCCTCGGGCGTATATCCTGTTTCAGGTAAAGAATGTAAATGGGTAACCTTTTACAAAAATAACTACAAACTGTGCGTTCACATGGGAAAGGATACAGTCAGTAATGAAATAGAAAAGACGGGCAAGTGGCGCGACTGTGATATTCTATCAACATTATGGAAGTCAGAGAAAGGCAATGGTGAATACGTAGAAATTGGAGCCAATATCGGAGCTTGTATGATGGAAATGATATCAAATACGGATGCGAAGATTACAGTTTTTGAACCAAATCCCTCAAATTTATTCTGTTTGACATCGACAAAGGAAGGCTTACCTATAGACGTACGTTCTAGAATAACAGTTTATCCTTTTGCATTAGGTGAAAATATAGGTAGTAGTGTACTTTATAGTTCTACAGTAAATAAAGGCAATAGTGTTGTTGGAAAAAAGGTAAGTGGTGGATCCAAAGAAGTTTTTGATGAATATCATATTAAAGTACGACGTTACGACGGTGTTATTCCACATAAAAAAGTAAAACTTATGAAAATGGACGCACAAGGTTACGAATGTAGTATAGTAATTGGCATGGGATCTTACATTCCAAATGTTATTAAAACTGAAATTGCGAATAAATGGCTTAGTGCACACGATAATTGCTCGGATAAACGTTTGTTTGAACTGCTTCATGCGAATCATATGATTGTTTACTCTGAAGATAATAAAATACTTCCACATCCAAAACCAACGTCAGGGTCTGAACATTATGATATTATAGCTAGGTTTGATTTGAGTATTCGTTCGCTAGAAACCATTAAAACGTCAGAGATAAAAAAGTTGGTAGACTACAAAAAATGGAGAAACTCTATTTTTCAAACGAGAACGTCGGTCCCAGAGTGCAAACGTCCCAAGATTTTGCAGGATACTTCTACCAGCAAAATGATTTGTATGGATAATATTGTACCCGGATCATGTATAGTTTACTCATTCGGAATTAACTATCAGTGGGACTTTGATGATTACATGCACAATTATGGTTGTACAGTATATAGTTTCGACCCGGGAATGGACTACAAATCAAAACGAGCCGAAAGACATTTCTTTGAAAAAATTGGATTAGGAGCCAAAACTGGTATTCATAATGGCTCATCTACGCTCTATAGTGGCAGAAAAAACTACTTCGTTGAAACCGTTGACTCAATCATGAAACGATTGGGACATTCTAAAGTGGATTTATTGCGAATGGACACTGAGGGAGCAGAATTTGATGTATTGCCCCATCTACCATACAACAAGATTGGACAGCTTTCTCTAGAAATTCATATGTGGTCCCATTCATTTAATGATTGGAACAATAAAATAAGGGATATACCTCTTCAACACTTGCAGACTTATCAAAATACAGACCGAATAAATAAGAAGACAATGCAAGAAATTTCACCCGGAGTTACACGTGTATACGAAATGACCTTCTTAGGTTAAACATTCAAAGTTTTATTAGAGTCAATATTCGACCTATGGAGTGTCTCCTTGGTATTTATTATGTACAACCCTACAACAAGAAAGCAAGAACCTATTATATTCTTACTTTTTATTTTCATACCTAACAGGATATCTATAATATTTGTTAGGACAATAACAGCAGGTTGTACGACTGGAATAAAGTCCGTAGGCTTCAGCTCCTTACATAATAACATGAAAATTACAGATGCCACCCACGTCCCAAAAACACTAAGAAAAAACCACATGTTAAACGATGGAGATAAAATGGTTTGTTTATCATTTGAATAGCCTCTCAAACAATTTAACGGTAATATAATCAGGGATTGGAAGACAAGGTACTGCGAAGAGCTCATAGAAAGCATAGCCCATTTTTTAAAAAATGGCGCCACTGTCCATAACATTATCAAAAATAATATATTAATATTCATTCTTATACCACTCCACAAATCTATTTATACCCTCTTCCAAACTTACCTTTGGGTTGTATCCGAATAGTCGTTTAGCCTTTGACACGTTTGCGTACGTTATAAGTACGTCACCCTTTGCCATCGGCATCATCTTCTTGATCGCTCGTTTACCGGTTGCCTTTTCGATAAAATCGATGAACTTTCCTACACTGTACGGTTCACCCCTACCCAAATTTAATATCTCGTACTCAAAGTCAATGGTGGTACAACCGATAATACCATCCACTATATCGTCGATATACGTAAAGTCGCGGGACACGTCGCCATAGTTGTACACATTTATCGGAGTACCATCCATAATATTCTTTGTGAACGAATAGTACGCCATGTCTGGTCTACCCATTGGTCCATACACCGTAAAAAAACGAAGCCCGATACTCTTCTGCTTGTACAGATTGTAATACACATGAGCCAACAGCTCATTCTCGCGTTTTGTCGCCGCGTACAGCGAAGCCGGCTGTATAACTGGGTCGTCTTCACTAAACGGAACTTTGGTATTCTTACCGTAAACACTGGATGAGCTTGCATATATCAGGGGTATATCCGTGTTCTTCAACACTTCCAATAGGGCAACGAAGCATTGAACATTGTTTCTAACGTAAGTTTGCGGATGCTGTAAGGAATAACGAACCCCTGCTTGGGCAGCCATATGAATAACACGTTTAATCTTGTAGTTTTGTATAATATTACGTATTTTATTCGTGTCGCAAACATCGTAATTTAACACTCTCCCAGAAAGCTTTGCACGTTTGCGCTTCAACGACACGTCGTAATAATCATTAAAATTATCCACGCCAATCGCATTTGGTAAACGCATCATAACGTTATGCCCGACGAATCCAGCCGCACCAGTCACCAAGGTATCGTAATCGCCATATAAATTATTAGAAGGGTATACCATATACAAACTATACAATGTATACAATGAGATTAATACAAGGATTGGTTTTTGCATGCTTTCTACACATGCTTCGTGCTTATATATTCTATATATTATGTATCCTGAGTAACTCGCGTTTTATTGCCTCATAAGCAGCTTCCAGTTCCTTATCACTTAGTAAGTCTAAATCCAATACAGGGCGTTTATTTTTATAAATTGTATTAGGCATTTATTTGTATTACCAATACTTTTATACTATAATATTAACACTGAACGTATACCCATCAAACGATTTGCTCCACATCTCCTCAAACTCAGGTAACTCGATTTTTAATCCATTTCCGTACGATTTATGGACTCTAGTCAGTATCAACACGTCGCCAGTAGTCCAAAGCTGTTCACAAAGGCAAGCCCCACCTATAATCAATGCATCGGGATGTGCGTTAAGGTAATCCTCGAGCGCCCACCCGGTTATAATCGTTTTCACGCCAGGGACCATTCTACGCGACATCACCACGTTTGTACGCCCAGGTAGCGGCTTACGACCAAGAGAATCCCACGTCTTTCTCCCCATGACGATGGGACACCCGTACGTATTCATCTTAAACCACTGGAAATCATGCTTAATATGCCACGGCATCTTCCCGTTTACCGCAATTACATTGTCATCGGAGACCGCTAATATAAACTTCATTTACTTAAGATACATTTACTTATATACTAGTCCTTCACACCCAGTGGATACAACCAAATGAGAGGGTAGCGTTTTCTTCGATGAACAACAGAAAAGGTGGAGGGCAAGAGGACCCCTACCAGACTCTAAGCACGTGCCAGAGTAATACAGTATAAAACGTTCCTTAGCGTATACTGAAAATGAAGAATCAAACAAATCATTTCTTTGCACGTATTTTGCAACATAAGCGTGTCAGGTCCTCTGGGCTATCGCCCATGCAATGGTCGAAACACTTAGAACAACTCCGAAAATTTAAAAAGAAACAATTAAGAAGGGTTGAATGGACGAAAAAGCGAGGCATATGTGATTATTGTCACGACGTCGGTAAAAAATTAACACGCGAACATTTGCTTCCAAAATGCTTCGGTGGAAAATACGTTTTGATTCGTGTATGTCGCCGATGTAACTTCGCTCGGTCTAACAGCGCAGTGTACCCACAGTTTATACAGTTTATTAAAACACATCCAGGCGTCTGGAAAGCAGCCAAACGCGAAGCAGAGCCATTAGATGCAAAAGCGTATGGAAGATTTTTGAATAATGTATCTAAAGAATTAAATAAATCTCTTTAAAATGGATGAAATAAAAAATATTCATAATTAATCTTTATACGGTTTGAATGCGACCGCAACGTCTGTACTGCCGAACCCTCCATCTCCTCTATCGCTGTAACTTAACGTGGTTTCCGTCACACTCGGTGTTAAGTAAGGAGTTACGATCAGTTGCGCGATCTTATGACCCCTACTATAAGATAGGGTTACATCTCGGGTCCTTTGTGGGTGGTGCCAACGCAACAACACGATAATTTCACCGCGATAGTCTTCGTCTACGACGCCCGCTTCAACCGAGAATTTACTCGCCAAACTGCTTCTACATGCTATGCGTCCGTATGTATTCGGAGGTAACTCGATTGAAATCTTTAATGGTACACGATTAAGTCCCGGTCTTAAGGTAATGTCTTCGGGGGTTTTTAAGTCATAACCCGCTGCGCCACGGGAACTACGGACCGGAATATATGCGTTTTGACTTAATCGTTTTACTTTGAGCATGCTTTTTAAAACAAAACTCCGTATATATATACCGAATAAATAATATAAATGCCACGGAAAGACAGATCGATCATTAAAAAATTAAAGAAAGGTGCCTATCAACCAAAGTTTAAAGTAGGACAGCTCGTACTAAAAGATGGCGTAGAATACTTTGTGGTACGTCCTGACAACAGAATATCGCCCCATTTGACTCTGGAAAGAAGGTTTCGTCCCTACGCTTATATCAAACAATGCGTTCACAAAAGCATCCGCCCGTACGATGATTCTAGAAGGAAATCATTAAAGAAGGGCGACTTTGTTCGATTCGATCACGACTCGTTCGTACCGTACATCTCTTTCGTGTGTGAACGAATAGGCGATACTATTATAATTCAGCCTTTAGGAGTCCGGTACAAATTTACGTTATCCATCTACTCGAATTGCATCGACGTTGTTCTTCATCCGCCGGATATTAAATACGAAATCATGCCGGATGATCAAAACGACATGTTACAGGCGAAGATTTTATGCGGAGAAGCAAGTGGTTTCGTTATCGATTACCATCATCTGATGGACCGGTACCTGGTCAAATTGTTCGGGTTTCACGGCGTCTATCGTTGGTTTAGACTCGACGAATTGTATGTCGAGCACAAAGTAGAGCAGACAGTCGAGTGGAAACATATAGGTACATTGAAGTTCGACCATTCGTGTGCACAAGTGTATCCGAAATCAATGATGGATAAAGTTGACATGGAAAGCGTGATACGATCCCTCTGGCACAAGGTACGAGCCAATGGTCAATATCGAACTCGTTGTAGCACCGATTACGAAGCGTACACGTTGCTACTGTGGTTAGAAAACCACGAAAAGTTGTTCACGCGTCAATGCCAAAAATCGTACCATACCATTGCTGACCTTGAGTATAGCTATGCTGATTTGATGCATTCGAACGATGAAATTATTCCTAAGGAGTTTTTCACCGTCGCACACGACACACTGTTCCATGGCAAACAGTTGGAACGGAAATTAAGAGGAATAAGTCGAATGAGATCAAACCTGATGTGGAGAAACGGACAATTTGAAGTAGATGTATTCGTACCGAAAATCATGTACACTTGTTGCACGCACGCTGAGTTTAACTTTATATCGCGCATTCTATGGCAACTGAAGAAACCGCGTGAGACCGTTCCGTACTCGCTTACAAACGCAACGTACGACTTGAAGCTTCCTTTGAAACCATTCCAAAATGAAATTGTACGGGAAATGGTAAAACGGGAAGAGCATAACAACAATCCATTCATATTTGAAACGATGAACGGGTACAAATTCAACGCCGTGAATGGTTACTCGTCCGATTCGGAATTCAACGGTGGTATACTACATTTAGGCACCGGACTGGGTAAAACTATTTGTACGCTGGCTTTGATACAACACAGACGAATTCCGACACTCATTGTGGTTCCGCTAACTTTAATCGACCAATGGATTTCCGAACTCAAGCGATTCACGCACCTATCGTATGCGGAGGTGCACGGGAAGAAGGACATACCGGAAACGATGCCAGACGTTGTGTTTACGACTTACGGAACCCTAGTGTCCAGAAACAGAGCAGAACATCGTATGTTTTACCTATGTGATCGCGTGATCTTTGACGAATCGCACACGGTCCGAACGTTCCATAGCAGTACCGCAACCTCGTGCTCCTGTGTAATCGCAAAGTACAGGTGGTGTTTATCCGCTACACCGTTACGAGAAGGATCACTTATGAATATATCTCCACAGCTGAAAATGTTAAATGTAAAGCCATTTAGACACGCACCTAGTTTCCTTCGGAGTACATACCGCGATTTATTTACCGAAAACAGATGCGAGTACATTCTTCAAGCCGTTCGAGATCTGATTTATAAGCCTACCGTCGATTATAAGATGCCGACGATCGAACATGTTTCTATAAAGTGCAATATACAATCGCATACGTTGTACACCGCAATGGTAGATACAATAAGGGATAAAGTAAATGCATTGCTTATGGATGGCGCCCTGACCAGAAAATACCAAAGTATTCAGACCTTCATCAACTTAATGCACATCGCTGCTACAGACATAAAACTGCTACCACTTTTTATGTGGGGAACACCTTGCCAAGACGTGTTGACGCACGTGGAAGACATAAAGAAAACCCTCACCGGCGACGCGTTCAAGGAAAACGTGAAAAAGACGCTGGAAAACATGGAGGACGTCACATGTGTCATATGTTTGGAAAATCTTACTAGACCTACCATCACTCCGTGCAATCATCTGTTCTGCCACGACTGTATCAAGAGATCGATGGAAGTAAAACAAATCTGCCCATGTTGTCGTGCTCCGCTGATGGCAGACACGCTCAAGGAAATAACGACGGTGGTTGAGGTAAAAGAAGACGATGACTTCTTGTACATAAATGACATTTTCAATAGACGGATGAAGGTACAAAAATACATAGGAAGGCTGTATAAAGACTACTACGAGTCGGAAAAATTAAACCATTTGCAACAGATTATCAACAGCAACGACCAGGTTGTGGTGTTCTCTCAGTTTAACACGGTCTTGGAAATGTTAGCAAAGCACGTGGACAACCACAGCATCATCACGGGACGGAGCACGCGAAGCCAACGGAAAAAGAATTTGGAAAGGTTTAAAGCTGGTCAAAGCAAAGTGTTTCTACTGTCCACCAAAGTAGCTGACGTCGGAATCAACCTGACAGAGGCAAATGCCATCGTTTTCATGGAACCAAACCTAGACGCGACGTGCCAAACACAAGCGATCGGAAGACTTAAACGAATCGGGCAGAAAAATAAGGTGACTGTATATCATATCTCTACGAATCATAGCATAGAATCGCAGATGATCCGGTACAAACCAGAGTACGACCAGAGAATAAGCGAGCTGAAGGCGAGAAAACTATCGCATTCCTCGTTTCAGAAGTACAGACGAGATGTGTTTATATCGTTCATATTAAAAATATTAAATATTAGATAACCTTACGTTTTTTACCTTTAAACCGTTGTTCTATGTACTGATCGAAGTCCAATTCACTCCTTTCCCATTCACAGAGTTCCCCATCGCATACCGCCGGGATATACTTCCCCATGAATGCTCTGAACGAGTAACTGCTGACCGTACGGAACTTTTTCGATGCGAATTTGATAATGTCGCACGGTCTTGTTTTAAAGATCATCGATGACAACGCCATCGCACAACACATGCTTTCTTCGTTCTGACCACCCTTGTCGTACAACATAAGACCATGTGCAAGTACCCTATGCTCCTCAGGAAATGCTCCACGAAACATATTGAACCAGTTTGACCGTATATCGCTACTAATCCATGCTTGCAACGCATACTTTTCTTCATATGTTTCGCGCGGTTGTTTCAGAAACTTCAACGCGGTCTCCGCTGACCAACGATGCTCTGGATTCAACCGAAGGAGATTCTTTATCAGTTTGTTCATCTCGTTGTCATCGCTTAGTACCGGAACCCTTCGAAGAATCTCTTCCAGGGTCTTGCCGGGTACACTACCATGAACAAGTTTGTGTAGAATGCATCCTAACGACCACATATCTGCCTTGCATGTGTATCCCACCTTGCGAAACACCTCGGGTGCTCGGTACCATCGCGTGTACATATATTGGGTGCCCGATTGACCTTCTGCGTTACAAAACTGTCGGGACAGACCGAAGTCGCATACCCATATCTTGTCTCCTTTTACAAGAATATTGTCAGGTTTGAGATCACGATGCATGATATTCAAGTAATGCATCTTGTACATGGTTTGTAATAATTGTATCGCAACAATCTTTGCGCTTATCTTTACCTCGCGCAACGAACTGCTCGCCTTTTCCATTAATATGTGCATGGATTGCCACTTGAAGTAACATGAACGGAACGGAACGCATCCCGGGATACCTTTGCGTATAATGAACAATTCACGTGCCGCGCTGATCAAATCCTCAAACCGTTCGATTTTTGAAATTTTTATTGCGCTGCCATCCTTTGCAAAAACTCTTGCGTAAGCGCCCTCTCCCAAAAATAATGAAGATGTACTCATTTTCGATATATGTTTATGGAATAAATACTCTTATAATCCGTAAACCATTTCCAATCTTCGCGATAAGCACCGTGATTGCAAATCCAATGCCTTGTGAGCCTGACAGTTGGCTGCACGTGTGGATAATTTAAATTTATGGACCATGGTGAACGACGTAAGAGTCGCAAGGACCCTGGAATGAACAACGTTGTTGGATACATAGGTAAAAATATTCACCAATCTACCATTTATTTTGTAGTTATGTTCATAGGATTCGACGTATAGTCTTTTCTTGTAGACTTTTAGTGGGAATATTGTTTTCTGTAGCGCTATTTCTAGTACAAAGGAATCGAAGACGGTAGAGAATGCGCTAATTAGGCGTAGGAGATCTAAAGGTAACATTT
>Ga0257127_1001610_pt1 | contig 15596 bp, 8 predicted proteins | sample SI060_135mmetaG_FD_190152 | JGI IMG/M metagenome (GOLD analysis project Ga0257127, IMG submission 190152) | Marine microbial communities from Saanich Inlet, British Columbia, Canada - SI060_135m | ecosystem: Environmental > Aquatic > Marine > Inlet | place: Canada: British Columbia | collected... | reverse complement strand
AAAAGACCAAAGACGTCAATAAGCTTAATAACGCAGTCGATAAGAACAACAAGAAATCTGGCAACCTTGATAGAAATATGAAGGGCAATGCTAAGATGTCTTCTAACGTCTCTAAAAACTTTTCCAAACAAGCCCAAGGTATGCAAGGCGTGCTGGTTCCTGCCTATGCAGAAGTCGCAGCACGTGTATTCGCGTTAACTGCTGCTTTTACTGCTTTATCGAATGCTGCCGATTACTCTATCATGTTAAAAGGGCAGGCCCGTTTTGCTCAAATGACTGGTAAAAACATGGGGTTCATTGCCAAAAGCATACAGTCAGCCTCAAAAGGGATGCTAGACTTCAAAGACGCGTCCATTTCGGCAGCACTGGCATCGACGGCAGGATTGGCTACTAAACAGATAGTTCGTATGACTAAAGCAGCTCTGGACTCCTCGGCCGCTTTAGGACGTAGTATGACGGATACAATGGATCGTTTGACACGAGGTATCGTAAAAGCCGAGCCAGAGATACTAGACGAAATAGGAGTAATTATTAGACTGGATACCGTGTACAAAAAGTATGCGGAATCTGTAAGGAAATCTACAGCGGATCTAACTGAGAATGAAAAGTTACATGCTAGGTATACTGCTATTATGGACCAACTTAGTGATAAGTTTGGAGGCATTGCACAAGATTTACCTGCTAATAGTTTCAAGCAGCTATCGGCATCAGTACTAGATACAGTACAAAAACTAAGTGTAGGTATTGTAGACTGGTTTGGCCCCTTTTTGAAGTGGCTAGCGGAATCAAAGACTACTATACTTTTGTTATTAACTATTATTACTAAAAGTCTGATTGGTAAAATATTTCCTGCCTTCGGGCACATGGGCAAGTCTCTTGCAGCGCTGCCAGATAAGATGGCAAAGAATACGGCACGATTAAATAAACAGCTTAGCAGACTAAACACACTAGCGGACAAAGGTACTAAAATACAGAGAAAAGCTAAGCAGCAACTAAAAGATATACCTAATATGTTCCGAGCCACGGCTTCGAAAGTGGTTCCTAAAAAAGGCAGGACTAGTCTTTTACAGTCTATGTTTGATGAGGACGTTAAGAACTTAAATAGCGCAAAAAATAGAAAAAAGCTAATAGCAGCTAATCGCCGTTTATTAGCGTACGCGAAGCGTAACTTAGCTAAGAATGAGAAAGCTCAGAAGACTGGTATAGTACAAGGGGGCGCGTTTAAAGGGGAGAGTAGAGAGCAAATCGCTGCTAGAGTAGCTAATCAGGCTGCTCTAGAGAAGTTAGACAAAAACTATACTGCTGCAACTAAAGCTGCAGAAAAGGGGGCTAACAAGGCTGCAGAGTCTATGTCCAAGTGGCGTACTGCGGTTTTAAAAACTAATATTGCTTATACAGGGCTAAAAACCTCGGTGGCAAACGCTATAGCAGCGCAAGCTAGGCTGTCTCAAGCGTTTAACCGAAATTTACAAGAAAGAGGTATTATATCGGGCACAGCCCAAAACTTTGCATTACTAGGTAGATTGTGGGATAACGCAGCAGGAAAAGCAGATCAAAGCTCTAGAAGGATGAAGATAGCCTTCTCATCGATTGCTGCAAGTTCTCAAGCAGCTGCAGCGGTAGTAGGAATAGCATTTAAAGCTTTGATGGGAGCCCTGTCGGTCTTCGCTATAGGTAGTTTCGTAACCAGTGTTCTTTTAGGGATAGATCAGTCCATGTCCAAGGCAAGAAGTGCCCTAGATGAACTAAACTCCCAGATGGATGAAACTCTATCGACTCTTAATAATAGAGATGATAGGATAAGTTTTGAAGGCCTAGCAGGTAACTTTGCAGAGAGTTTAAAGAGTTCTGAGTTTTCTGCCAATATTGCTTCCGAAATGGCTATAGCGATTGAGAGTGCTATCGGGAAAATTAATTCAGATAAATTAGCAAATGACTTCTGGGGTAAAATAGGCAATGCTATCTTAGACATGTTCGGTAAAGGCCTTTCTGATAAGCAAGAAGCTGCCCTAAATAAAATATTTAGTAGCATCGAGATTCAAGGAAATTGGGACTTAGTAGACTCTTCTGGAGCTTTTAAGGATTTAAAAGCCGACCTGATTAAAAGGTCTAATGAGTTGGATAAAGAGATAGCGGATAATGGATGGTGGGTCTCCTCTGCAGGTACAGATATGCAGGAGGCCGAGAAGAATTTTATTTGGCTAGCGAATAGAAGAATCGAGGCTCTAGAAGATGCAGTAAAGAGTAGAGATACGCTGGTCATCAAAAACCTTCTAGAGGAGTTAGAGGGTAGCTCCAGCGGAGCTATGCTGTTCCAGCCCCTAATACATAGGATGCAAGACGTATCTGAGCACATTAAAGACTCTAAAGCTGAAATAGCGAAGAATCTAAAAGGCATAAATACCGAATTTGATAAGTATGGGAAGGAGAGAGATGATTTAGTTAATACTTTAGTTCCTAAAAGTATATTTGAAGGCATGCGAAACTCCCAAAGGGAGCTAGTACGCCTGTTTGAGCAGCCAGATGTTCTCCCGCAAGTAAAGATAGACTCTCTACAAGAAAAGGGGTACTTGGATAAAAGTACATTTACGGATATGGGCTCAAAAGACGTACGTAATGATTTAGCAGGTATAGCGGAAGTACTAGAGGAGATTCAGGCGGACGAAGGGGATACTACAGCTATCCTAAAAGACCAAATGACCGTTAGATCCGAACTTATAATACTACAGGCTAAATTAGGTGCTGAGTATGATACGTATACGGATCAGATTGCGGAAATAGCTAAGCACGAAAAAGTGGCTAAAGATAATAAGATGAAGTGGAGCTCTGATGAGATACAGGCCCACAGAACCCTTATAGACTCAGAAAAAGAAAAACTAAGACTAATAACTAAGGGGCTGTACGCCAGACTTCAGAGTAGCTATATTATAGAGAGGGATCTAGTAATTGCTGCCATGGCAGGAGAAGATGCCGAGGCCTTAGATAGAACCGCTATACGAGCAGCAACCGTACTACTTGCCTTGCAGCAAGATAAAAATGCACTTGCCAGAGGAGGGAGCGCCCTTCTGACAGAACAGTCCTTTAAGCAGCAGCAAATAATGCAACAAGAACTTGACGCATTGGTAGTAAAGAAAAGGATACTAGAGGGGTCTGCCACGGCTACGGAGTTATCCGTGATAGTAGCTCAAAACGCTATAGATGCTTTTGAAAAGAAAATGAGACTTGCTAAAGTAACAGCAAAAGACCTTAGTATTCATATGCATAAAGTAGCGGGCACGGCCTACCTACTATCTAGTAGAGTGTCTGATCTAAAGAAGGATCTAAAGGAGCTTGGTACTAACGTAATAGATATCGTAGTAACTGATACTATAGAGGAGGAGTTTAATAAGGTATTACACTCTTTAGATGACACGTATACTGAAACTAAAAACTTGTCGAAAGCTATGGATACCATAAAAACTAAGTTCGGGGATGCTTTCACAATGGTGGGGTCAAATGATAAGGCACAGAGCCTAATTAAGCAATGGAAGGCCTTGTTTACTAAGGAGGGTAAGTATTTAACTAAGAAGAATGCTTCTATAGACAAAGAACTAAGTAAACTAGAGTTAGAACAGGAATTAGTGGGGCAACACGAGACCCTTATAGAACTACGCACAGAGCTAGCAGATCTAGAAATGAACGTAATAGATGCCTCCAACAAGCGTATGAAGGAGGAGGCAGCACTAGCTATAACCCTACTAGCGTACAAAGAAGCGGAAGCAGAAATAGAAAAAATGCAGTATGAGAAGTACGCTTCTTTCTTTACTGCTGCTGCTTCTGCTACTACCCAGTCTCTAGGGGATATATTATCAGATAAAATACATGGAGTAGATGCCCCAGATGATGGGCTAACCTCTGCCGAGAGAATAAGAGTAGCAGTGTCTAAGTCTTTATCGGATTGGGGAGGCAACTTTATAGCCAAATCTGCCTCAAATATGGTATTTGGGAATAAAGGCTTATTAAGCGGAATAGTTGGTATGCTTCCTGGGGGGGATAAAATGGCAGAGGCGCTTTTTCCGAAAACGGAACAGCAGAGGCTACAGGATTCCCTAGGGTCTATGAGAAGCATATTAGAGTCGCAGCTAACCCATATGAGAAGCGGTGTCACTAGAGTTGTAGACGACAGCAAAGCCGGAAGAGCCGCACGCGTAGAAGAAGGAACCTCCTTAGCTATATCAGGGAACGTAGAAGCTGCTGCAGGGTCCTTTGGGTATCAAAATAAAGAACAAAGAGCTTGGATGCTACGAGAGCTGCAAGATGCTAACAAGATGCTAGCAGGGTCACACGAACTAGATTACTATGCTGTTGCTCTTGATAGAATAGAGCACCTAATGTCTATAGGGGTAAACAGGCAAATTTCCTCAGACCCTTCTTTTAGGGAGGATATGGCAGATGCAAAAGAAGCGGAGGCTCAAAGGATTATAGATAAAGCAGCAGAAGGAAATAGTTTATTGGGGTGGTTAAAAGGGTTCTTCACTAAGCATGAATCCCCTAATTCTATTGCTGTTTGGGATGAACAAGCTAATAAAAAACTAAATACCCTTAAAGACTTAAGGGAGTCTCCGCAGAGTGACGGCAGGTCTTCTAAATGGAAACCTGGTATGACTGCAAGAGAGAGGCATACAGCACAACTAGATGGGCTACGTCAGCCTACTAATAAGGCATGGTTAGAGGCGCGCTTCCCTAAAGAAGGCAATCATTTAGGTTCTGCAAAAACTAACGCTCCTTTCAGCGCTAAGAACCCTTACCCTAGTAATAGTATTACACAGACTAAGCTAGACTTCCAAAAATTTGGTAGACAGCCTATGACACAGGGGCAACTATTCCCCCAACAAGATTTACAGTGGGGTAAAATTGCGGAGAAGAAGACTTCTTGGTGGAATAAAGGTAGAACAGCTACTGAAGGTACCCAAAAATGGTTGGGTAAGAAAGGACTACTAGCAGATGATTTAGCTAAGCTAACCAAAACTACTGAAGCGTTTAAAGCTAATTTAACCAAGGGTTGGAAGGCGATACAAGGATGGAGACCATTCAAGGCCTTTAGTCCTGAAATGTTAAAAACAGGGCCAACTCCTGCCGTGAGACAGGCATTTGAAAGATTAGGCCCCGCTCTAATGAAAGTATCTGTACTTTTGGAAGCGTTAAAACCGGGGGAGTTAGCGGACGGCACTCTTAAGGGCGCTAATCCTGGGTATTTATACCCTGGAGAGCAAGGTCCTAAAACGGAGGCACAGACTAGTATGGATACAATGTGGCAAGATTACGGAAGTAAACTTGACCTACTGGCTCCTACACCGGCAGAGCATTTGCTAGACCAAAACATGTCTATGATTACAGATTCCACAGGTATGAAAGTACGTATAGTAGAGGATCAAACTAAAGGGATCGAAACCCCTGATGTATTTGGGGGTAATAGCAGCAAAGGGGATGACCTGAATAATACTGGTACTATTGTAAATAGTCAGTATAGTGCTAGTCAGATAGGTAAAAATGCTATCAATACTATGGAGGATGGGGTAACTAGTAATTTAACTGCAGAGATGACAAATGTAATGGCAGGGGACAAGTTCAATACTGATAGAATGGTAATGAGCCTATCCAACCTAGGCAGACAAACGGCTGTTAGTGGGATCACTAATATGATTATAGGGTCTATATTTAATGCCGCACTAGGGTCTGCTGGAGGGTCTGGAGGGTCTGGAGGGTCTGGAGGGTCTGGGGGCACTCCTGTAAATGGAAATGCTAACCCTACTATGGCTGCTAATGGTGCCATATTTAAGGGAGGCTTTAGAGCTTTCGCTAACGGCGGAATAGTAAACAAACCTACCCTAGGATTAATTGGGGAAGGTAAGCACAATGAAGCTATAGTACCCTTGCCTGACGGTAAGTCAATTCCTGTAACAGGGGGAGGCAGCACTAATAACAATAACTTTACCATTAATGTAACCGTTGATAGTGAGGGGGGAAGTAAGTCTGATGTAGAGAAAACCGGCGGAGGAGATACTAAACAGGCTGAGCAGTTAGGTTCTATGATGACTCATGCAATACAACAAGAACTAGTTAAACAACAACGTCCAGGAGGGCTACTTAGCGAATACTAATTATGGCAAACTTTAACACAGAAGTAAATATTAACCCCGATAGAGGGCAGAAACTAGACTCCAAGCCTAAAATACTACAAGCATCTTATGGGGACGGGTACGAACAGAGGGTTGGGCAGGGGATCAATAATATTTTAGAGACCTGGGACCTAAGATGGAAGAACAGAACCTTAGTAGAAGCTAATAAGATAGTGAAGTTTTTTGAGGATCAGGGAGGGGTAACTGCATTTGACTGGTACCCTACAGGGTACGATATAGCTAGTACTACTACTAGTGCGGCTACAAAAAAACTTGTAGATACTACTCAATATTTTACTAGTAAGTACTTAAATACTACGGTTACTGACTCAGGAGGTACTACCGCCGTAGTCACCGCAGTAGATAGTGGTACACAGTTATCTTTAGCTACCGATATTATGTCAAGTGGAGAAACGTATACTATTTACCCTTATAAGAAGTACGTCGCAGAAAAGTGGAGTACTCAAAATGAGGTTACTGGGGTAGTTTCGGTAACTGCAACATTTAGACAAGTAATGGAGCCATAAATGTCAAATAAAATAACTCAGGATATACACGGATTTGAGCCTGGAGACCTTATAACTTTATATGAGTTAGATATGTCTACAGGTACTGCCCCCTCGACCCAACCTATATTTAGGTGGCACTCAGGGCAAAATGAAAATATGCAGGAAATTGTGTGGCAGGGGAATAAGTATTCAGCTCTACCTGTTGATGCAGACGGATTCGAATTTAGCGCTAAAGGCGCATTGCCTAGACCTACCCTAACTGTAGCAAATATAACTTCACTATTAGCTGCTGTTATAAGTAGCTATGATGATTTAATAGGAGCAAAAGTTACTCGTAAAAAAACGTTTGCTAAGTATATAGACTCGTATTGTTATACGGACGGGTACCCTGTAGGAGGAGTGTGTACAGGGGAGTCGGGTAGCGACCCGAGTCTTAGTAAGAGCGATTGTTTAGACGCCAATAAAAATGGGTCTGTAGGTACATGGACCACGTATACTCAGACTACTTGCGAAGCAGCATCGGGCCCAGGTATCTGGTACGCTAGCGCTTTAGCAGACGATACTGCACATTTTGCGAACGAGATATGGTATGTAGATAGAAAAGCAGCAGAAACCCGTACCCATGTACAATTTGAACTAACTGCAGCATACGATGTACAAGGAATTAAACTACCTTCTAGAGTAGTGGTTGCTAATTCGTGCCCTTGGGTGTACAAGGGTGTTGAATGTGGGTACGCAGGATCAAGTTATTGGGATACTGATAATAATACTGTAGCAAGCTCCTCTGATGATGTATGTTCTAAAACATTTACCTCTTGCGAGCTTAGGTTTCCTGAGTCTGTAGAAAGCCCTTTTGGTGGGTTCCCTGGAGCAGGTATCAAAATGGGAATGGTACGATGAATGAGAAGTCCTTACAGGACTTTACAGAACACACAAAAATTGAGTACCCTAAAGAAGCCTGTGGCTTTATTATTGGGGTAGGTAAAAAAGAGAGGTATTTTCCCGCTAATAATATAGCAGAGAATCCCGAAGAGCATTTCATAATAGATCCTATAAGTTATGCAGATGCGGAGGATACTGGTAGTATTATTGCAATCTGTCACTCTCATCCAAATGAAGGGTGCGAGCCGTCAGAAGCAGACAAAGTATCTTGTGAAGGCACCAAAAAACCTTGGCATATTTTAAGTTGGCCAGGTAACAGATTATACAGCTGGGCCCCTTCTGGGTACGAGGCCCCTATTATAGGCAGGCAGTTCAGTTACGGGACATTAGATTGCTGCACGCTGCTTAGAGACTATTATAAAAAAGAGCTAAATATCGATTTTGATTGCCATAGTGGGCAAGATGGTTGGTGGGACAAAGGAGAGAATCGATATTTAGAAAACTATAAAGAGCAAGGGTTTATACAAATAAAAGACGAGTCTGACATACGAAAATATGATATATTTTTAATAAAATTAGTCTCCCCTGTACCAAACCATGCCGCAGTTTTCATAGGGAACGATAAAATTTTACACCACGTACACGGTAGACTTTCTAATAGAGAGATTTACGGAGGGTACTGGAGGAAGTATACTACGCATCATCTAAGGCACAAATCATTATGTTAAAGACAATTAAGTTATATGGAGAACTAGCAGATAGATGCGGAAAAGTATGGACCCTAGATATAAATTCCCCTGCAGAAGCTATTAAAGCGTTATGCGTAAATAATGAAGGGCTTAAGCAGTTCCTACTGCACTCCCAAGATAGGGGGGTAGGATACCAAGTAGTAGTAGGAAAAAGTTATATACAAAACTCTAAGGAGATCGCTATACCGTCCGGGAGGTCAGAGATCAAGATAATACCTGTAGTATTGGGGTCTAAGTCAAAGTTAGGCAAAATACTGGTAGGGGCTGTTATGATATACTTAGCTTACCAATATGGGTACACAGAGGGGGTGGGGTTCACCTTCTTAGGGCAAGTGGCCATGAATATAGGTGTATCCTTAGTGATGTCCGGAGTAGCAGAGCTACTAGCCCCTAAACCTAAGCCACCTAGAGATGCGGACAATAAAGTAGGGCACAATTTTAGTGGGCCAACTAATACAGTTAAACAAGGGATAGCAATTCCAGTATGTTATGGGCAATTAATAATCGGGGGTGCTGTAATAAGCAGTGGTATTGCTGTTGAAGATACGGATGGTACTTAGTTATGTTGCGGAAGATAAAGTTATACGGGGAACTAGCAGAGAAGTACGGTAAAGAATGGGAGTTTGATATAGAAACCCCTGGAGAGGCTATTAAAGCTTTGTGCGCTAATAACCCAGGGTTCAAGCAATTTATGGCAGAATCAGACTCTAGGAATACAGGATATCAAGTGGTGGTGGGGGAGACCTACATAGAGGACCCTACAGAGCTGAATATGCGTACCAGCAAAGATACTATTAAGATAATACCCACTATTTTAGGTTCGAAAAGTGCTTGGGGTAGAATAATTATAGGAGTTATTATAATAATAGTAACTTGTTTATACGCAGGCTGTTCTGGCGTTGGCGGAGCCGTATCAATAATGCAGGGAGCAGCAGGGTGGGGGGCAGCTATAGCTATGACAATCGGTGTTAATTTAGTAGTAAGTGGAGTAACCGAGTTAATTGTAGGAGTTCCTAAACGCCCTGAAGCAGAGTACGCTGATAATAATAACGGGTTCGGGTTTAGTGGGTCAACAAATACAGTTAAACAAGGGATAGCAATTCCAGTATGTTATGGGCAATTAATGGTAGGAGGAGCGGTAATAAGCGCTTCAATACTGAATGAAGACTATGTACAATAAGGACAATATATTATGAATGAAAATAACTGGATATCAGGCTCAGGAGGAGGATGCTTTGAAGGGGGAACTTTAGTAAGTACTCAAGGCTCTTGTATTCGTATAGATGAATTAAAAGTGGGGGACGAGGTACTTAGCTTTAACGATGTGGGCGAGATACGTACTTCTAAAGTTCTTAAAGTGCACAAGCATGAGAACCTGCCTATAACTAGATACACTTACTGGGGGGGCCGATACATAGATGCTACTCCTAATCACTGGGTATTAAATCAATTTAACGCTTTTGTAGAAATAAGACACCTAGGGACGGACGATTGTTTAGTAGATGAGAATAATCATTTACGTCCTATTATAGAAGTGAAGGAGTTAGGGGCTTCTTCCGTGTATAACTTAACCGTCGAAGATAACCATACATTTATAGCAGGCAATATTAGAGTACATAATGCAGGTCTTGGAACAGGCAATATCGCAGGTTCTGGAGGAGGAGGAAAGGGGGGTGGGGGAGCTCCTTCAGAGGATGATAATACTTTATTCTCAGAGGCAACTGCTAGGATAGTGGACTTAGTTTCTGAGGGAGAGATAGGGGGTCTATTAGAGGGTACCAGTTCTATTTTCCTAAACGAAACCCCTTTGGTAGATGCAGCAGGGGGAAGTAACTTTGATAATGTTACATATGTTACTAGAGTAGGTACTAACTCGCAGTCCTATATACCAGGGTTTTCAGGTGCGGAGACCGAGAGGATTGTTAACGAAGAAGTAAAAAAAGGTAGCCCCGGGCCCGTTATAAAAACAGTATACGGAAGCACATTAGATGCTTTACGAGTTACTATGTATGTACCTAGACTAACCTTTCAGGACACCGAAGGTAGCTTACACGGGTCCAGTGTCTCTTTCGAAATATACCTAGAGAAGGATAATAATGGCAGTTGGACTAAACTAGTGGATGGGGAATTGGAAGGGAAAACTACCTCAAAGTACGAAAGATCGTATAGGATGGATATACCTACTGCCTGGAAAAGCTCGGGGTTTACACAAATAGCTATAAAAGTGGTACGACTTACCTCGGACGCTGCGGATGCCCAAACCAGTAATTCCCTGTATTTCGGAACATACGCAATAGTTATCGATAATAAATTAAGATACCCCAATAGTGCTTTGATTGCTATAGAGGTCAATGCCCGACAGTTTACTAGCATCCCTAATAGGGGCTACGAAATAAAAGGGGTAAAGATAAAAGTGCCTAGTAACTACACCCCCTACGATCCAGGGCACTGTAATTTATCAGGGTATAGACGAAAGGATAGGTGTGAGCAAGCGGGAGGAGTCTGGTCAGGTACAGCAATAGGAGATAATCTATACTCCGGATCTTGGGATGGTACCTTTGATACAGAATGGACAAATAACCCAGCTTGGGTACTATATGACCTATGTACTGACGAAAGGTATGGGTTGGGCAGATGGCTAGACGCAAACCAAATGGACAAGTGGTCCTTATACGAGATTGCAAAGTATTGTGATGCGGTAGATAGTTCTGGCAACTTTGAAGGAGTTAGTGACGGATGGGGAAATAAGGAAGCTCGTTTTAATTGTAATGTGTACCTACAGGGGAGAGAAGAGGCCTTTAAAATGCTAAGCGACATAGCCTCAATTTTTAGAGGTATGATATATTGGCAGCAGGGGCAAATTACTGCAATACAAGATTCCCCAAAGGAGCCCGTAATGTCTTTTAGTGACGCGAATGTTATAGACGGGTCTTTCTCCTATGAAGGGTCTTCTAGAAAACAGAGGCATAATGTAGCGTATGTAACTTGGAACGACCCTTCTGATTACTATAGACAGCATGTAGAGTACGTAGAAGACAGTCAAGGAATTATTGATTCGGGAAACCAGATAATATCAACAGATATTAGGGCTATTGGGTGTACGTCTCAAGGACAGGCACATAGAGTAGGCACGTGGGCATTGTATACAGAAAAGTATGAGACAGAAGTACTAGTATTTAATACAGGGCTAGAAGGGGCAGTCCTAAGGCCGGGGGACTTAATAAAAGTAGCGGATTCTAGCAGAGCAGGTGTTCGGTACGGAGGGAGGGTCTCCTCCGGTAGTACTAGTACAGTAGTTCAGTTAGACAATGCAACTTCTGTAACTGCAGGGAGTACCTATACTTTAACAGTAATGAATACGGAACAAGCGTGTGTACGAAGTGGAGTTAAACAAGCCGAGGGGACTCAAGAGGCTTGTTTAAACGCGCATGGTAAGAATGAGTGGAAGCCCTATACCTGGGTGGAAACAAAAAACGTAAGTACCATAGGTACTACGGAGAGTGTGTCTGAACTAACAGTGACTTCTGCTTTTGAGAATACCCCCTCATCCCCTCATCTATGGATTCTTGAGGAACCGGGGTCTGTAGACGCTCAAGACTTCAGAGTATTGACTACTAAAGAAGTGGAGGATAACATAGTAGAGGTAACCTCTCTAGCGTATCATGGGGCTAAGTACGGGCTTATCGAAGAGGATTTAGCTTTTTCGCAGAAGACAACTAGTAGCCTACCGGACCCAGCAGACCCTATCCCTTCCCCTACTAACCTAGTAATAAGTGAGGAACTGTACGTGGATTCTATGAAGAACGTTAAAAACAGGGCCACCTTTAGCTGGGATGCTCCAAACACGGCCGGTACATCAACTACTTATCCGTATATTGCATCTTATTATGTAGAGTGGAGAAGAAAAGCTCCGGCAATTACAAACTGGGCTTCAATGGGGGAAACCTCTGCGCAAAGTATCACTATTGATGATGCACCTGCAGGAACTTTAGAATTTAGAGTTAAGACAAGGAGAATCTTCTAATGATATATTCCCCCTATGCCAGTGTTGAAGCTGAAATATACGGAAAACTTTATGCTCCGGAGGACGTAACTAATTTTAATATGGTTGCTCAAGGTGATAAGGCGTATCTAACGTGGACAAGAGTATCTGATTTAGACGTACTTATAGGTGGTTCCTACTGGATAAGACATACTAGTAAGACAAGCGGAGTAACGTGGGCCGGATCTACAGATATTACTAAAACTGTACCCGGTAACATGGACAACTATTTAGCTCCTTTATTGTCTGGATCTTACTTGATTAAAGCACTAGACTCTTCTGGGAATGAGTCTCAAAATACTGCATTTATAAAGTCCAACACAGCAGATATTCTAGCTCTTAATGTAGTGCACACTAGTAATCAACATAGTTTATTCGGGTCTGATACTGCAGATACGGGTGTTAATGACTCTAATACTACTGATATATTTTTTGATAGTAGTGATAATACTATAGAATTATCAGCAGCGAGTTTAAGTACTGGAACACATGACGCGTACTACACTACTGGTACTCACGAGGATGATGTAGTATCTTCAGGAACTCATGATGATGCGAGGGCTACAGGAACTCATAATGCTATATTAAACGCAGGTAGTACAGAGTATCAAGCTACTAATTATGTAGACTCTGCCTCCGGTACTTTTGATTCCAGGAGTGGTAACTTCGACGATATAGTACACACTGCTAATAAGCTAGAGGACGAGAATGCGTCTTTTGACTCTACTTGGCTAAATAATTTAGTGCGAAATACAACGGACGATACTACAGCTACGGTAACTATAGTAGATAGTAGTACAGTGCTTACATTAAGTTCAGATATATTTGAAGCTTCTGGGGAGACCTATAGGCTAGAAACTAAAGCTACTCAGTTACGGGACACTGGAGCATCCTTTGTAGCAGGGGATGTGGGTAGAACTATACGAAATAACACAGACAATGATACTGCAACCATAGCATCTATAGATAGTTCTAGTTTGGTTACTCTGTCTTCTTCCCTTTTTCAAAATGACCACGGGGATACTTGGGAGTTAGAGGCTGGACCCAATAATCTTAGGGACACCGGCGCAAGCTTTACTTCCGCGCTAGTAGGAAGAACTGTACGAAATACAAATGACTCCACTACTACTACGGTAAGTGCTTTTGTTAACTCTAACGAGCTAACTCTATCTTCAGGTATCTTCGATAATAAAGATGGACACGTATATGAAGTAGAGCCTGGGTACGATAGGTTGTATGACCCCTCCGCAAGCTTTACAGATGAGTATGTAGGTAAGTTAGTACGAAATACAACTGATGACACTACTGCGACAGTCACTTCTAGAGTTAGTAGTACAGAGATGGTGCTCGATACTGGTATCTTCGACAACCAAGACGGCGAAGGGTATAGAATTGAAGTTCCTGATAATATAATGAGGAATACCGGAGTTACTTTTGTAGCCGGTACTCACGACAACAGAATTATTAGAAACTTAGATACAGCTCTAGTAAGTACGGTTAGCTCTATAAACGCTTATAATGATTTAGTTCTAGCTGATAATATATTTGGTCAAACGGACCAAGCTAATTATAAGATTGAAGGGGATGTCCCTACAGTAGGGTATTACTATTTTACTGATCAATCCTTAGATTTAGGAGCTTTATATACTAGTAGAGTTACAGGCTCTATATCTAGTACGGGAGTATCCGTTAAAGATTTGTTCGATGTAGCTACAGGGAACTTTGATAGTAAATCAGGACTATTTGATGGTACTGATATTTCAGATACTAATGCTGTAATTGAAACTAGGATTACTCAAGATGACCCAACAGGTACTCCGACTTGGGGCGCTTGGAGCCCTTTCTTCATAGGAGACTACTTCGCTAGAGGATTAGAGTTTAGGGCAAAGCTAACTAGCTCTAATACTTCTCATAACGTGCAGATAGACGAATTAACGGTTACGGTAGATATGCCTGATCAAATAAAAAGAAACGCAGGAGTAACCAGTAGTTCTGGTACTAATAATGGTACAGAAGTAATTACTTATGCTACTCCTTATAAGATTGTACCTACTGTGGGTATAACTCTTCAAGATGCAAACACAGGGGATTACTGGACTATAAGTAGTAGTACTGCTTCAGGGTTCACAGTAACATTTTATAACAGTAGCGCAACTGCTACACAAAAAACATTCAATTGGATAAGTTCAGGATATTAAATTATGGCAACACACGATTATAGCATAGCAAATCAATCATTCCCGGCAACACGCTCGGACTTAAATAACGCACTAACTGCCATAAAAAGCAGTAATAGTGATTCAACAGCGCCTTCTACCTCTTTAGTAGCTGGGCAACTTTTTTACGATACATCAAATACTACTTTAAAAGTGTATGATGGCTCTTCCTTCAGCCGGGTAGGTATAGATACTACCGCGGCATTAGCTCTAACTAACAGTACTAGTGCTACTAGTACTACTACAGGTGCTTTAAAAGTTACGGGGGGGATATCTACTCAGAATAACCTACATGTTGGGGGTACTACTAACAGTACTGATATCATTAACTGCCTAAAGTCGTCGGGTACTGGATTAGCAGTAACCTCGAACGCGACAGTGGGAGGTACTTTAGCAGTAACGGGTGCAGCTACTTTATCAAGCACTTTAGCAGTAACTACCTCTACTACTACACCTTCAGTAGGGTTAGACAGCACCGATTATATTAGTTGGACAGATAATACTCAGACAGACTTCTATATTAATAATCTTAATAAATTCCGTATGGAAGCAGACGGCGACTTTCACGCTGATGGCAATGTTGTCGCGTACTCTACTACTATATCAGATGAGAGATTAAAGACAGGCATATCCACAGTGAGCAACGCTCTAGAAAAAGTCTCGCAGCTAAATGGAGTAGAGTTTACTCGTAAGCACAATGGACAACGAAGTGCAGGTGTAATTGCTCAGCAAGTTGAAAAAGTATTACCTCAAGCTATTATAGAGACTAGATTACCTTTGCAGACGGGGGATGAGGAAACTATGTATAAAACTGTAGAGTACGATGCACTACATTCATTATACATCGAAGCTATAAAAGAGCTAAAAGATATGGTAGAAAAACAAGCAATACAGATAAAAGAGTTACAAGGTGCATAAAAAATTTATGTCTTGACTTTTTTGTTGGAATTTGATATAATAACATATAAGAAAAGGTCATTAAAATAATTTAGTGTATCCCTTTTAACAAGTATAACTCCCTCTCAGTTAAACACTGAGTT
>Ga0257127_1001605_pt1 | contig 15615 bp, 14 predicted proteins | sample SI060_135mmetaG_FD_190152 | JGI IMG/M metagenome (GOLD analysis project Ga0257127, IMG submission 190152) | Marine microbial communities from Saanich Inlet, British Columbia, Canada - SI060_135m | ecosystem: Environmental > Aquatic > Marine > Inlet | place: Canada: British Columbia | collected... | reverse complement strand
ATACAATATAAAGAATAATGTGTGCGATAGTAGATGATGAATGGGATGCCTATCTCAATAATGATCCCGTAAAACAGTCATTGAACGAGCAGTCTGACTCTTTACTTCCTGAAAAAACCCTTTCCACGGTTTTGCCTAAATGTGATGAACTGTATATTTCAACTACAACTAAGGTTTTGTTCTTGAATCAACCTATTCAAATTAACGATATATTTTGGGAAGTCCCCATTATTGATTTTTGGAAGCCAAAATCGGGGGCAATCAAAAAACAAATGAAGGTTGTTTCACATAGTACAGAGGAATATGAAGCATATACGCAGAAATTAAAATATATTAATTATTACAATGAGCATATTATTAAACGAATTGACAATCCTACATCTCGTAGAAATAAGTTTAAAGACGAGCGAAAAATCACAGTAGGTATGTCACGAAAGGACATTATGAATTGCCGAGGAAAAGTCAAAAACGCATTTTATAATTGTTTTGCGTTAATATTGCGATTTCTATATAAGGGAGAATATCACGAAATCCACGCAAAAATATTTAACACGGGAAAGATGGAAATTCCAGGCATTTTAAACCAAGACCTCCTAAATAGTACTAAAATTATGTTACTATCTATTTTGCGACCAATTATTAGTAGTGAACTTGATTTTGTCGATGTGGACAAAGAATGTAACGTATTAATTAATTCTAATTTCAATTGTGGATTTTACATTTATCGCGACAAATTATATTCAATTTTGCGAAACAAGTATAAGATTGAAGCCGCGTTCGATCCGTGTAGTTATCCTGGTGTAAAGTGTAAGTTTTATTTCAATCATGATTATAATTTTGACAAAGAAAAACAATTGGGTAGTATTACACGTGACGATCAAGGTCAGAAAATGTCAGAACTGAATGATAATAAGAAATATACAGAAGTATCATTTATGGTATTTCGTACGGGAAGTTGTCTTATAGTTGGAAATTGTACCGAACCAATATTGCGCTATGTATATGATTACGTGAAAGGCGTTTTACAAAAAGAATATAGTGTTATTTGTTCGCCAGAAGAAGTTCAACCTGTAAAATCAAAACAACCTAAAATTCGCAAAAAAACAATCACGTTCACACATGAAGTATATCAAACTGTTTTCAATGTATAATATGAATTATTTTATAGACGTGGTTATATAGTATTTTTTATAATAATTATATTAATGAATATAATTATTTTCACTTCTATATTTTTCATTAAATCCGTATCACCCTTGTGATTTAATGTTTGGAAAAAATCCATGACACAAACTCCTCCATGTCTTTTATTTGATTCGCGTTTTCAAACATAGTCATACATTCTTCTTTTTTGTTTAAAAATTTTTCAAAACAAATATCCTCGACTTGTTTTTGTTTAAAATTCATGTTATTGTTTGTAAAATAGTTTAAAAATGATGCTAAAAAGAAGGAGTATTTTTCGAACCCAATATTTTGTAAAAGTCCAATTTCTTGAATATGTTGAAATATTCGAAATGTTTCATAAATTTTATCAATATTGAATAACAATAAATAGGACTTTAATAAATTATTCGTAATATGAATTCGATTTTCCATCGTCAAATTTGTATTTTCCCAAAACATTAACAAATTGGACCATGTAGATATTTTCACTCCAAAAGGCGAAATTCCTTTATTTTTATTCATTTTTTCTTTTTCTACATATTCGTTTAATCCAATATTTCCCAATAAAACATTATGAACAAATAAAGAGGGAGTATGAAGATACTCTAAATTTTTGCTATAAACTTGTTCAGTATATTCATTGTATAAAATATATGCCTTCTCTAAATACGAATCTATTTGATTCTCATCCATTTTAACTAGATATAACACGGATAGTGTATTCGTCATTGTTTTAAAACCATGGTATTGTAGTTCCTGTTTTTGTTTATCATTTTGGAAAGTTACTTTATGTATATCTTCTAAATATTCTAGCAATCTTTTCGAAAAGGAGGAAATAATTTCATTATTGTAACGAGAAAGTTCCATAATAGACTATATTTAGACATTTCTAATTTCCAGAATTTTCATTCAATAAAATGCGTATAATTACATAAATAAAACTACATATTTATTTTATAATTATGAGCTCAATGATAGAATCCAAACCTGCACAACCCGAACTTGAAACTTTCCGTCTTCCGGATATTAAAACCCTTCAGCATGCCTCGAAACTTGCCATTGTTGACGATAAACCAATTATGCTTGATTATTGGAATGATTCTTTAGAGAAAACTGTATTAATCGGTGTAAAAGAGAATCAGGAAAAACTTTTAGTAAAAAGTGAGGAAGAATACACCAGTCCTATTACTAAAATTTATAAAACAGGAAGTGAATTTATTATTGCCACTGAGAACTCTATTTATTTAGTCGATGTGAACATTCCTACTAAACGCATATCTTCTTAAATCCGTATAATTTATATAATTGCTTACCTATAAACGTAATCAATTATAAAATAGTAGACAAACTTTCAAGTTGTTCTGTTGTTAATTTGTCTGGAAATTCTATTTGAAATGTAACAATTAAACTTCCTATATTGTCTTTACGTTTCATACCCATATTAGGAATTTTTTTGCGATAATTTGGTTTAATAACATTAATATTTGACTTGTTATTAAATGCCAATTTTTTATTATTGATATGTTCCAATTCAAACGAAAATCCACACAACGCCTCCTTTAATGATATGGTTTTGTTATATAATAGATCAAGTCCATTTCGTTGAAAACAACTATTGTTTTCAATCTGTATAGCAATTTTTACATCTCCTTTCACTTGTTCACTTGTAACATTACCTTTTTCACCTAAAGTTATTATTTCATTGTCATCAATACCTTCGTATACGTTTACATAAGTAGTTTCTTCTTCTCTTATTTTCGTTTCTCCAATCATAATCCAGCGTTCAATATTAATAGGTATGGTACATCCATAATATGCTTGTTCTAGTGAAATTGTTAGTGGTATTGTTAAAGTTTCGGGTTTACTATATTGATTCATTTGTCTTCCAAATAGATGTTCCTCAGGAACACCCCCATGGAAAATTCGCACATTTGGCACATTGTGTCCACCCATAGTAGTATTCATCATATTTCCAAACAATGATGAAAATAACTCATTTATATCTGGACTCGTTTCGTCCATTGTTTCACCCCGCATAAATGGCATTCCAGAAGCATGTGAGAAAAAAGAGAAGGGATTATCTCCAAATTCTTGCTCTAAATCGTATTGTTTTTTTTTCGTTTTGTCTCCGATGACATTGTATGCTTCGTTAATTTGTTTCATTTTATCAGATGCGTCTAAATTGTTGTTTCGATCAGGATGATAATGTAAACTTTTTTGTCTGTATGCTTTTTTTATTTCACTTTCACTCGCTTTTTTACTTACGTCTAAAACTTCGTAGTAACTCATTTTATATAGTAGAATCCATTTTTTTATATAATAATTCTCCGTAATAATGATTTAATCTAAAAATGAACATAAAATAGAATCGTTAGAATTCATTATATGGAAACCTTTTTTTTAACAAGACAATCATCAACGCCTAATGTTAGTTTCCTGTCTAAATATAAACCGTATTATATTGACGATTTCGTAGGCAATAAACAATTAATTTCAGTTATTTTGTCATTAAAACAAATTGATGAATTAAATGTCTTAATTAGTGGTCCGTCGAATTGTGGTAAAACATCACTGTTATATGCTATTATTCGAAACTATTATAAGTTAGATAAAACCCAAACATTACCAGAAAGCAATATTATGTTCATCAACAGTTTGAAAGAACAAGGAATTAATTATTATCGCAATGAAATGAAATCATTTTGTCAATCAAAATGTTCCATTATTGGTAAGAAAAAATTAGTAATTGTAGATGATATGGATCTAATAAATGAACAATGTCAGCAGGTATTTAGAAATCATATTGATAAATATAAATCAAACATTCTTTTTGTCTCTGTATGTTCGAACATACATAAAGTTATAGAAAGTATCCAATCGCGTTTACATATTATTAAGATGATTTCTCCGGATTTTCACAATGTTCGTGAAATCACAAACAAGGTTATTCAATGCGAACGTTTAGTAATTGAACCGGATGCTCGTGAATATTTACTGTCATTTTCAAAATTTTCAATTCGTCAAGTATTATCACATTTAGAAAAAATGGTCATTTTGAATGATTCAACTACCGTATTCACAATAGATATTTGTAAAAACATTCTTTCTAATATTTCACAACATCAGTTTGAAGAATTTGTTCATTGTTTACAGGAGAACAATCTAAAAAAAGGGATCGATATTTTGTATTCTATATACGATTATGGTTATTCTGTAATTGATATTTTAGACATGTTTTATTCGTTTATTAAATCGACCGATATTTTAGACGAAAATAGAAAATATGAACTATTACCCATAATATGTAACTATATTACGTATTTTCATAATCTACATGAGGATAGTATTGAATTGGTAATGTTTTCACATGAAGTGTATAATAGTATTCGTGAAGAATCTGAAAAAAAAATATAATATCTATATTTAGTATACTATGCTAAAACAAATTTTCCGTGAAAATGTACCAAGTCATATCTTATTTGACTTACTCGACAATGTATGTTTAAAAACGGACAAATATTATTTAGTAGATAAAAATGCGTATCGTAAAGTAACATTTCATGAATATCATAAATCCTTTTTAGAAACATTATTACCCTATTATCAAGAATCGAAAAGGTTTTATGTAGAACGCGATTTTTCTTATAATTCATTTGTGAATATTATCCGACAAATATGTAAAAGTGGTGGTATTATGTTTACATCCAAAATAAAGTATAACGAATCCAAATACAATATTGACTATTTTATTTATTTTTGATTCGTTATAGAGTATTATGTATATTAACATATAAGATTAATGGTTAAGAATAATAATTCTATAATATATATATTCAGATGGCATTATTTAGTGAAAAGAACGTTTTATATACGATTGCAACATTAGGAATTATTGTTGTAGCAAATATGTTCGGGAGCAAAATACGTGATGCTGTAAATCCCAACAATGAAGATGAACTTATTCGAAAATATTTATTAAACGATAGTCCGTTATATGGTTATAATCGTCCCAAATTATGGATTCATAGTAGTTATGAATATAATGCGCGTAAATGGAAAAGTTTCGGATCTCGAACTTCTACCGATTTAAATCAACCTTATATTCATTTGACCATTCAGTCGATTATTCATCATTGTGGAGATGACTTTAATATTTGTTTAATAGACGATGATTCATTTAGCCAATTAATACCTGGATGGAAGACAAATGTAAGCGAATTGTCCGAACCATCACTTACTTATTTTAGAGAACTTGCCATGTGCGAGTTATTATATATTTATGGTGGATTTGTTGTACCAAACACGTTTATCTGTTTGAAAAATCTGGGTCCTCTTTATTTATCCGGTATAAAGGACGATAAACCATTTGTTTGTGAAACGCCAAACCATTTTGCTAATATAATTAACAATCACAATAATAATATCTTTACATCTAGTCATAAATTTATGGGTTCTCCAAAGCGCTCTCCTGTTATTCGAGATATGATAGACTATATAAAAACACGTAATTCTAAAGCATATTTAACAGCAGAACCGCAATTTTTTGGTTATGTTTCGAGATGGTTAAATAATGAATGTACTAAGAATCATATTAACAAAGTAGATGGAATTTACATTGGTGTAAAAACTGTCGATGGAAAACCTGTTACAATTGAGGATTTACTAAGTGAAAGTGCTATTGATTTATGTAAAAATAGAACATGTGGTATTTACTTACCGGGTGACGAATTATTAAAACGATGCGCCTATAAATGGTTTTCCGTTCTTCCAATAAACGAATTATTAAAGAGTAATATGATTGTTACAAAATATTTAACTGCTTCTTTACAAGAAATTCCGGTAAAGGAGACGAAAATTGTTACGAAAACAGTAGTGTCAATTTAATATTTTGTATTTATTATGATATGATTACATTATATCATAATGTTGAAAATTGCCCATCGTGGATACACTAAGCAGCATGAAGACAATTCTCTTGGTGCATTCCAAGAAGCAATCAAACATAATTTTGATATGATTGAATTGGATATTCAATTAGATAAAGATGATCGTATTATCATTTTCCACGATCAACTTATTGAAACTCGTCGTGTAAACTCCATGACACTCCAAGAAATACATGTTCACCACCCGAATGTGTTATTATTGTCTACCTTTTTTGAAAAATTCGACTATACAAAAATTGCCTTATATTTTGATTTGAAAGGATCGGATAAATTGTCTTATATATTACACGAATTTCTGAAGAAACGTGAAATTGTCTTGGACAAAATATGGTTTGCTAGTTTTAATATAAAACATTTGGACATTTTACGCGAAAAGGGGGGGTATAAACTGGGTTTGATTAGCGACAATATATTTAATAGGCATTTATTACGTTATTTTATCAATAAATATGATGTCTGGTTTATTTGTTTTTCTTGGACAGTATTAGATAAAGACACTGTAGAATTTCTACATTCAAAAGGTGTTTCCACGTTTGTATATACCATTAAAGACGAGAGTAATTTACCTATTGTCCAAGAAAGCAATGTCGACGGGATTGTTAGTGATATATTACTTTAATTCGTTATTGTCACGATATGATTATTGTTATTCTTATATGTAATATTAGAGTTATTGCCATTATCGGAAAATATATTACAAATAATATAATTTTGTATCAACGCATCCGCACAACCTGAAAATAATATTCCCGTACAACGTGAAACATCCTTATTTATCGAAATAGAAGAATTCGATATATTAGTGATAAGTATTTTATTCATAGTTAATCTATACGTCTGAGAGCAAAATATTCCAATATTTCCTTTCATTATATGGGCCATACTATCGCGCCCCTGTAAAATGTAGTAGTTATTGTTTTTTATTACATTTTCTAACTTAGTGTCAACTAGACCCGATGCCCATTCTAAAATAGGTTCGGGAATATTAACCCGCGTATTCGGTAAAAATTTGGCAATCGCAAGTTGAGCATTTGATAAACAATTACCATTATAATAACCATTTTCAGACGTACATTTTTCATAATCAAATACGTCTCCTACCGGACCAACAATACCATTTTTACCATATGTATCGCCAGCATCTTCATTCTCGGTCAAAACCTTTATTTCTGAACCCTTAGACTGGATATTTTTAATGGTCACATCATTTAACACAATATTATTATTACCTATAGAAAAATCTTCTTTTAAATCTTTATAACCATTTACGGCAACCCCTTTTGAATTTAATACAATACCATACATATTTGCGTCTAAACTGCCATCATTATAAAAAACACCAGTGTTAGGATAAGGATGATTTATAGGATCGTTTAAATATAAATATACTTGGTCAATATCATTTTGTATAACATTTTTGATATTTTTTACACTCTCTTCTTTTCCTTCTAAAAAAATAGTTTCGTTTTCATCTATCTGTTCTAGAAATGAAATTATAAATTGTGCTTGTGAAAAAAAGGAATTAAATTCAATTTTCATTTTTTGGTTATCAATATGAACATTATTTATATAAACATTATGTGAACCATTTAAATGAATCGCACCTACCGTAAATTCCTCAATTGTTAAATTATCAAAAATCAAATTATGACAATGCCCCGGTGAATGAATTCCATGATGAGATGTTTTGCCTAAATGTCCATTTTTTATAATAATATTACTACAACCTTTACTGTTTTTTCCAAAAAACGCAGGACCTTGCTCCATTATAAATGGTGAACTGCCTAATTCAATATGACTATAAAATGTCTGTTGATGAAAAAAGAGATCAGACTGTTGTATTTTAAAACCATTCAGATCTAATACAACATTGTCACTTTGTATAACAATCATCGCAAAGAACCCTAAAACATACCCCGGTTTATCTTTTTCGTCAAGTTGACTCAACCATTCTTTTGTTGGTTTTCCATTACTATTTTTATTCGGCGAAAATACAATATTTTCGCACAATTTATAACAACCTGGGGTTTTAATAATATAACTACCATTTTCGAAATCACATTGTTTTAATTCAACTATATTGTACATAGAACAAGGATAATATTCATTTATTATGTTACTCAACGAATAGTTTTTGAAAAATAAATTAGTAAAATCAAACGATTTTTCAAAAAATAAAAAGGGACATTCATACCACAATCTTAAAATATTGCGATCATCTTTTTCAACACATTCATCGTATTTTTTACAATCACAATACATTTATATATTATAGAAATATAAAATTGATAGTCTATTCTTCAATAAATTCATTAGTAATACATAGATAATTATTATTAATAAGTATGGATACTCATTTGCCTACTCCACCACCTCTTGAAAAAACAAACGACTATTCACAATTTGAAGTTGAAAATAAACCAATTTGCGATGAAATGCTAGATTGGTTTCTACATAACGAAAAAGCACACCGATTAAATACGCCCCCAGATATAGTAAACACAATGGGCAAACTAATTCAATGTAAATATTCAGTTAAGTATCTATGTGAAAACGACAAAGAGATTAAGCATTGCTATGATCATCATTATATAAAAAATCAAAAATATTTTGATTTAATGGACGAATTGAACAGTTTTGTCTTGTCCATTTTGATGTATAAATATCATTAGTTATTGGTGTCTTTATTGGATATTATAAAATTATACCCGTCCTTACATATGTCTTCGATTGATAGTGTAGTTTTCCACTGTAAATGTATTTTTGCTTTTTCTGCGTCCGAATATACACTTTCAATATCACCGGATCTTCTTTCGGCAATTTTATATGGTATAGTAATTCCATTGACCTTTTCAAAAGTTTTTACTAATTCCATAACACTTACTCCTTTTCCGGTTCCTAAATTATATATATTTGTTCCTATTTTACTATGACTTATTGCAGCAATGTGACCACGTGCTAAATCCATTACGTGAATAAAATCGCGCATACACGTGCCATCTGGTGTATTGTAATCATCTCCGAAGATGGATAATTCTTTATATTGTCGACTGGCAACACGCAATACAAATGGGAACAAATTATTTGGTATGCCATTCGGATCTTCACCAATCAATCCCGAAGGATGCGCACCTACTGGATTAAAATAACGCAACAAAGTTATTTCAAAGTCGGGATGAACCTTGGAAAAATCTTGTAATATTTGTTCTTGAAAATATTTGGTTTGTCCATATGGATTGGTTAAATCCGCACCACTTTGATGTGTTTCCAATAATGGTGGTTCTTGCATACCATATACGGTTGCCGATGATGAAAAAATAAATTTCTTACAGTCATATTTTTTCATTGTTTCCAATAAACATAATGTCCCATTTAGATTTTGACTATAATAAGTGAGAGGGTGTTCAATGGATTCGCCAACCGATTTTAAGGAAGCAAAATGAATAATACCATCGATATGTTTTGATTGAAATATCTTTTCTAAATCTGTTTTAACAGTTACATCACCTTCTACAAAATCGAAATGTTCAGGATATTTGACTAATTTCAAAATATTATCATATACTTTCATAGATGAATTCGAAAGATTATCAATAATAGTTACTGTGTGTTCACTATTACCTAATAAAACCGCAACATGAGAACCAATAAACCCTAGACCGCCGGTGAGTAAAATGTGCATATATTATAATATGTCATAAAAATTATTCGTTTGTTTCGACGAATTCAATAACCATGAAAACGAAGATTTACTGTGCCCATATAACTCAATCGCATGCTTTCCGATTAGAAAATCGATAAAAGCCTGCTCTTCAAAGTTCAATTCATTATGACTTTCTTTTTTATACAACACATTTTTGAATTGTTGTATAGGTTTATCAATATATTTTTGAGGTAAATGTGTAATTTCATAACACGCTATATAAAGTTTCAACTTCTTTTGGCAAAAAGGGGTGTTATAAATTAAATGACATAATTTTGGATGATTTGTAATTTGAAAATGTTCAATAAAATCATCTTCATACCGATAATGAATATAATTGTATTTCTTAGGTAATTTCTTTTTAATAGTTTTAAATATACCGAATAATTTTGAACACGGTATTATCTTTTCATAAAAGTTTATTTCGTCTTGAAATGATGGACATACTGCCCAAAATTGTCGTAATACTATATGTTCCATTTCAATACGGTCGAGTTGTGGTAATAATACACGTTCTTTATCCAACCATTCAATTGCTCGAATATTGTCTACATAATGATGGCAATTCGTTTCATTTAATGATAATGTATGAAAACGAATGTAAAAGGATGTTTCAATAAAGGAATCATCAAATAATTCACTAAACTCCACATTTTTCCATTGACTCAAGTTTTCTTTATTACGATAACTTGCATATCGAAAAGTAAAATAGATTTGATGTATAATACAAAAATTAATAGAATAGTGAATATCATACATTTGGTTACATAAACCACCATATGTATCAAATATTAAGATCATCTACATTAAAATTATAAAAAGTTTACTTTATTTCCTACGATAAAAATAATTATATTTCACTTTTATCTTTCCATACAGCAATATCTTGCGTAATTCCCAAATGATCAACCGTTTTAAATTCTTTATGTAATAACATAGGCAATAATACTTCCCATTCCTCATATTCATAAGCATTTTTTTGTATATCGTCATACAATTCTTCCATTATTTCATAAAAATAGTCAAACTTTACACCGCTTATTTTGTAAAAACATGTAAAATAATATGCTCTATCGGTGACTTCTTCATTTCGTTTGAAAATAATATCTTCGTTTTCATAAATACTATAATTAAAAGTATCATTTATTAAATAACGTCCCGTGATTTTAAACACATTTTTAATATTCATAGTTGCATAATATTGTTTAATATATTCCAGAATTTTAAAGGTTTGTGAAATTTCACCAAATACTTTATGAATACTGTTGTTTGTAAACTCGTTTACAATGGCATTATTATGATGGTTAATAAAGCAATTTGTCAAGTCATTCAAAATATTGTATTCATAATCATTAAAATCTGAATTATCGTATAAAATAATAAAACTATCGGGTATATGTTTTCGAACCGAACCAATTGTGTTTTGAACTTGTTGAAAACGTTCCTCTGTACTATATATAGAACGATTCGGAGCATAACTAAAAGGTTTTGATGACGTATAAATTTTGGATGTAATTATAACTACATTAAAGTTTTGATTTAATATATGTTTCATTGTACATTTTCGATTTAAAAAATATTCATCCCAAAATGGCGGATAGAAAACTTGCGGTTTAATTGTAAAAAAATAGTCTTGGCCTTTATTTAAAATCCATTTTAACGAAACATTTTGTATATTATCAAATGAATATCCTTTGTTATACAACGATAATCGTCGCTGAATCGTAGACGGATAGAACTTATTTTGATATATTATTGGTAAACGCGTAATCATTGCTAGAGATAATGTAAACGAGAACGATTCGGGCCATAAAGACGTTTCAAACAACACATTTGGTTTGTAAGTTTCTAACAATTTATTCAATTCTTCAATATTATGATAAGAATATTGATGTTTTACATCTTTGATATGAACTTTACCAAATATTATTAAATCAATATTTTTGTTTGATTTTATTTTTCTCAATAACTCATTCACTATATAATATCCCTTTACGTCAGATATATCTCCAATTATACCAATGACAAACCTACTTTTATTTGAATTTTGAATTTTTTTATCAAAATGACGATAATCGGGTAAAGCCGAAACAATAATATTATTATAATCCTTCATATATTTACCGATTGAATGTATATTTCCAATATGTTGTGTAATTACACGATTAAACTTATGAATATTAAATTTATATTCAACTATATTTTCATTAATTTCATAATAATACATTTGTGGACTTTTGAAAAATAAACTGTAATCGTGTGTTAAAATAGTACAATCAAAATCCATATCTAATATTTGGTTCACGAAATAGTTGGAATGTTCAACAATAGAATTAAAAAAAACCTTTTTGATTTTATTTCGAAGTTGTTTAATAAATTCCAAAGAATCATTTTCATTTAAATAAGGATCGAATAATATTTCATCATTTATATACCAATATAACTTATTTTTAAAATTTCGCACTACCAAAAAAGTCACATGATATTTGTAATAACTAATAATCGAATTTAAAAAAAACGAACATCCGCCACCAAAACAAGGAAAATCAATTATTAAAAAAACTTTTTCGTGATCTTTCAAAAAATCCTGCAAATTAGTTTGCTTTTTTAATGGTCTAAAAAAAGGTTGATTGCGTTTTTCAATAAAATGTAAGTTGCTTTCGTCTATATACGGATCATCAATAGACGTGTGTGGATAAGATGTAATATCATAGACATTTCTATACAAATCAAAAATTTTACTGTAATTATGAGTAATCACTTTTTGATAACATAACTCCAATGGTTTGATTGTTGTATATAATCCTTCACTTCTTCCATATTCAATCCAATGTTTAATGGCCTTGGTCTGTGTATTGATTCCGGCATGTATCAAATGATTATTATAGTAAACATAAAATATCCAATCAAAATCTTTTAATACAATACGTCTCCCTTCTTTGTATCCATTATCGATATAATGCTTTTCTGCCTTTTCTTTTGTAATATACCCCCGATCAATTAAATCACTATTTATAGCAATATATTGTGTCCATTCAAATGATTTCGATTTTAATGGACGTCTATCGCGTATTCCCAATTCATAATAATGTTTTAATGCCAATTCTTCGGATATAATTCCACTATCAATTAAATCTGTATTTGCGATTAAATATTCTTTCCAATTAAAATTTTTAATTATAGTTGATTTTGATGGAACTATACTAGAAAACATTATAAATAAAGTATATTATTTAATCCTAATAAAAACGATTGTTATAATATTTTTATGAAACTCATATTACAATCAAAACAATTATCATGTATTACAGAACCAACTAATGATGAAATACATATAATTACACAATTCTTTAAACCAAATGATTCAATACGACTGAAAGAAATTCAATTCGCGTTGAAACAAAACCATAATAATAAACATATTCACCATATTCATTTATTAAACGAAAAAATATATAATTCAAAAGAATTAGGACTAGAAAGCAATAAAATAATTCAAACCAATATTGGAAAACGACTGACATTTCAAGATGTATTTGTTTATGTTCGAAATCATAATATTAATGGATATGTCATAATGATTAACTCAGACATATGTTTAAATCACACAATCAATCGGTTGTTACGTTCATCCATGAAAGAAAATAAACAAGTTTGTTGTTTGTTGCGATATGAATATAATAAACAGGAACCCTCTAAATCTACGATATTTGGTCCAAGATATGATAGTCAAGATACGTGGATTTTCCATTCAAAACAAATAATTTTGCCAATTTCGGAAAAGGTGTTTTCATTCGAATTCGGAAAACCCGGATGTGACAATAAACTCATTTATTTATTTTCCATTCTTGGTTATGAAATTATTAATGACCCAAAGACCATTCAAACATATCATATTCATGCATCCAAACAACGCAATTATTCCATACGAGATTCTGTAAAATTACCGATCGGAGTGATTATTCCCTATGGATTTCAAGTTCAAGATATGAAACAACAATTGGGCATAGACTTACATAAATATCAAGTATGGTCAAACAATTTCCAAAATATTTTGTTTGACAATAATAAAATGCTTTTTGATTATATTACTCGTAAATTTGATAAGAACCAACATTTTATTATACCACGCGTTTCTGGTATTGAAAATAATATTGCAGTATTTTCACGTATAATTCATGAAAAATTACATCACGATATTGATTCACTGCGTATTTATATAAAGAAAACGTTAAAGGCAATGAAAAATAATGCTGGCATTTCATTAACTAGCGAAAATAGCATATTATATTATTCTAATTTGTATTTATCCGCATTTGATCAATGTGAAATTTATGCCAGTTGGGAACCACAAGGTGAATATATAAAACATATTTCTCAATCTCATTCTTACATGTTACATACTTACCCGAATAAGGAGAGGTTTTGGGCATACAATTTTGATATTTTCCATTATATTTATAATAATCCATGGACTTGGGCATTAAAGAACAAGCGCATATTGTTAATATCGCCTTTCGAAGAAACATTGAAAGAACAAGTTCCAAACCGTCATCTTATTTACGACAATGTAGATTTATTTCCCGGGTGCGAGTTTATATATTTAAAACCTCCTCAAACACAAGCAGACGAACATTCGAGCGACTTTAGTATTGAGTTTGACAACTTCAAAGATAGTGTAAATGAAATCTTGGACCATTTCGATGTTGCTCTCGTTTCATGCGGTGGATATGGAAATCCAATTTGTGGGCATATTTATTCTAAAGGAAAATCGGCAATTTACGTTGGAGGAGTGTTACAAATGTATTTTGGTATTTTGGGGAATCGTTGGATTCAAGAACGAAATGATGTAGTGCAACTATTTTACAATGATTTTTGGAAACGTCCAAAACCAAGTGAAAAACCCAAAAATTGTAATAAAGTAGAGAATGCGTGTTATTGGTAAGTATAATATTTTTGTTTTATCTATATTTTATATATAAATGGAAGAACCTTTAGATATAAAATTACAACAAGAAAAGGACCATCGTAAAGAAATATTAGAAAAAATAAGAGGACCTGCGCCTGCACGAGGAAAAACGATCAAAATTAAAAAGAAAAAACGAGATCCTTCCGTCGATGAATTAAAAGAAAAAACTACTATTTCGGAAAGTATAACTGACGATAAACCAGTTATTAACGGACGATTAAATGAAAAATTAATTGATTTGTTAGATGAATTGGCAAAATTTATGGTAAAGCGAGGAGAACCATTTCGTGCGCGCGCTTATCAAAAGGCGCAAGAAAGTATTATTACTCATCCAAATGAAATTAATCCGACTAATTATCAACAATTAATTTCTCTTCCAGGTGTTGGTGAAACTATTGTGAAAAAAATAAGGGAATATATTCAAAGCGGAACACTACGCTTACTCGAACGCGAGCGTGCCGATCCCAAAAATATATTTTCCGATATTTATGGTATTGGTCCCAAAAAAGCAGCTGATCTAGTCAATAAAGGAATTACTTCGATTCAACAATTACGAGATAAACAAGATGATCTCTTAAATAACGTACAAAAAATGGGTCTAACTCATTACGAAGATGTCTTGAAACGCATTCCAAGAAAAGAAGTAGAAGAGTATAAGAGTGTTTTTGAAAAACTATTTGATGAAATTAAAGAGTCTGATTCGCAATTTGAGATTGTAGGTAGTTTCCGTCGAGGTGCCAAAACATCAGGTGATATTGACATCATTGTTACATCCGAAAATAAGAATGTATTTAAAAACTTTATCGACAAATTATTAGAAGAAAAAATCATTG
>Ga0257127_1001589_pt1 | contig 15748 bp, 14 predicted proteins | sample SI060_135mmetaG_FD_190152 | JGI IMG/M metagenome (GOLD analysis project Ga0257127, IMG submission 190152) | Marine microbial communities from Saanich Inlet, British Columbia, Canada - SI060_135m | ecosystem: Environmental > Aquatic > Marine > Inlet | place: Canada: British Columbia | collected... | reverse complement strand
AACATTAGACTACAAAAAACCAATGAATGTGTACCAAGAAAGTATAAAATTGAACCAAAATAAGAAGAAGGCTTCTTAGGATGTTCTATATAAGAAATTTTAAAAAGTTGTCAGAGGTTTTGGGGTGGTAAATATAAATATTAAGGAAAATACTTGAAAATACTCTTTCCATTTGTCGGTGATTCTGTTGGAGGTAGTCACATATCCACATTGACACTTTATTCATCGTTAATTAATGATAACATTGCTGCGATTATTGTTCTCCATGAAGATAACGGCCCTCTATCAAAATATTTACGAAATAAAAATATACCCTTCTCTATTTTAAAATCATCAAAACTTGCTGGAGAATCCCCTAACAAACTATCTATCATTATTGGTATTGTAACTAATTTTATTAATTTTAGTAAGTTTATTAAAATACATGGAATTGATATTGTTCATGGCAACGATTTAAGGGTAAATTTATCCTGGTCTTTACCAGCGAAGATTTTTGCAAAAGGATTTGTTTGGCATCAAAGAACATTGCTTAGCGCCTCAAAGCTCTGGTTCTTAATTCGATATTTAAGTGATTATTTTGTAGCAATTTCAGATGCAGTAATGCAGACCGCACCAAAAAATATTAAAAATTATCAAAAAAAAATAGTTTACAATCCTTTCAATACGCATTCCTCTATAAATAAAAAAATAGATAAAAAACTTGTTATTGAAGAATATAACCTGCCACAAGATTGTTTTTTATTAGGGTGTGTTGGAAGAATTGTTTTTTATAAAAATATAGATTTTGTAATAAAAAATATTGCTGATATTTATCATAATATAAATAAAAATGTTTATTTGATTGTTGTTGGTTCTGGTACAGAAGAGTATGTGAATGAATTAAAAAAATATACTCGTGATATAGGCGTGGATAGTCGTATAATATTTACAGGGTTTTTATATAATCCAAATAAAATAATAACCTCTCTTGACTTGCTTATAGCCCCGAGTCTTATAGATGCGTTTGGCCGGACCATTGTAGAGGCAATGTTACAGAAAACTCCAGTTCTTGCCGCTAAATCTGGCGGTCATATAGGTATTATTAGTGATGGTGTTAATGGTATATTTTATGATCCGACTATTAAAGGTGATTTTATCGATAAAACCTCTACCATAATGAACAATGAAGATATAGGCATGTTATCTAACGAGGCGTATCAGTTTGCGCAGAATAATTTTTCATCTAAACAGCATTTAAGTAGTATTCTATCGATTTATAATCATTTATTAAAAAATTAAGCATTAAATATTTATTAGAGGGTTGTTAAAGGGGTAAAAATAATTATGAATATTAAAAATCTTATAATTAAATTATGGTTATGGGGAGAAAGGATTGAATTGAAGGTTAGATTACTTGAAACTCTTGTGAGTTCTAAAGCATGATATATGTTTCTCATTTTGTTGGACTTTCTGGGATTGGTGGGGTTCAAAGAAATTTTACAGAGTATATCAATAACAAGACTACATCAGAATTTGATAATAATTTTTCGCATAAGGTTTATACATTTGGCAAAATTAGTTCCCAATATAAACTATCAGTTAATGTGCATGATATAAGAAAATTTATAAATTTATTTTCATTGGTATTGGACATCATATGCAGAAAAAAAATTGTCCATTTTTATAATAACCTTACTAGTTTAAAGGTAGTAATACTACTGTTATTTTTACCCGTCTCTAATCTTATTCTTCATGAAAGAGGTGTAATTTGGAATGTTCCTTCTAATCGAAAATTGTTACTACGTTTTGTTGTTTGGAAGTCGTATTTGGTATTGACCAATTCTAATGCAACTAAAACAATGTTAGAAAAGAAATTTAATATACCCGGTGAAAAAATAAGGGTGCTACATAATGGGATTAATACATCGGTCAAATGCATTAAAAAGAGCCCAATACACAAGCATTTTAATATTGGTTTTATTGGTCGTTTAGATACTCCAAAAGGAGTACATGTATTAATTGAGTCAATGCACTATTTGGCAGATAATGACAATATTAGATTAATTATAGCTGGTGATGGCGCACTTAAAGAAATTTTAAAAAGAAAAGCATATGATCTTGACAACGTTTCATTTATTGGTCGTGTAGAGGAGTCATATAGTTTTTTAAGTGGCTTAGATTTGTTGGTTGTGCCATCTATACGTGAACCACTAGGGAATGTATGTTTAGAAGCAGGTTTGTGTAAAGTACCAGTTCTTGCTGCAAATGTAGATGGGTTGCCAGAAATAATTAAGGATAAGGTTTCTGGTGAGTTAATTACTCCATCAAAGAAAGTTTCTCTTGAAACTGTAAATACGGCAGTTCCATTGCCAGAGTTTGTTATTAACCCAACAACACAAAAATTAGAACCCCCAAGGCAAATTGACCCTCTTTTGCTGGCACACAAAATCCTTGAACTGTATAATACTCCTGACACTCTTGTTGAATATGGTGAACAATTGCACAACAAGGTTGTTGAATATTTTAATATGGATCGTTATACATATAATTTACACAATATTTATTTTGAAGTAAGTAAGTAATTGTTATATTATTTGTTATAGAAAAGAGGTTGTATAAATGAAAGCAGTAATATTAGCTGGTGGCTTCGGTACGCGTTTAAGTGAAGAGACTGATTTAAAGCCAAAGCCAATGGTTAAAATTGGAAACAAACCAATTCTTTGGCATATTATGAAAACCTATTCTGCATATGGAGTTAATGATTTTATTATATGCTGCGGATACAAAGGGTACGTTATTAAAGAGTATTTTGCAAACTATTTTTTACACATGTCAGATGTAACCTTTTGTATGAAAGATAATAGCATGAGTATTCATCAAAACAATGCAGAGCCATGGACGGTAACATTGGTTGATACAGGGGAAAGTACATTGACAGGTGGCCGTTTGAAAAGGGTACAGGAGTATGTAAAAGATGAGGATGCTTTTTGCTTTACTTACGGAGATGGTGTGAGTGATGTAAATATTGCTGATTTAATTAAGTTTCACCAGGAACATGGAAAATTGGCAACTCTTACTGCTACTCGCCCTCCAGGTAGGTATGGTGCATTGAAAATTACTAATAATTCTGTTGAGATGTTTCAAGAAAAGCCAGAAGGGGATGGAAGTTGGATTAACGGAGGTTATTTTATCCTCTCACCAGAAGTTATTAAAAATATAGATGGTGATGATTCAATATGGGAACAAGAGCCGTTAAAAAAACTTGCCAAAGATGGGGAATTAATGTCGTTCAAGCATGATGGATTTTGGCAACCAATGGATACATTACATGAAAAAACAATGTTGAATAACTTGTGGAATAGTAATAATGCGCCATGGAAAAAGTGGTAATTATCTATGGATAGGTGCGATTATTTGATAATTGGTGCTGGAGTTATAGGGATAAGTATCGCCATAGAGTTGTCTAAAAGGCATTCAGATAAAACTATTATTATTATTGATAAGGAGGGTAAAGAGGCTAAACACGCAAGCGGTAGAAATAGTGGTGTGTTACATGCTGGTTTTTACTACACAGAGGATAGCTTAAAGGCAAAATTTACACGTGAAGGTAATGCTGCTATGACGACTTATTGTGAGAACAATAATCTTCCAATTAGAAAGTGTGGAAAGCTTGTGGTTGCACAGTCTAATGAGGAAATAACAGTTCTAGATGAATTACTTAATAGGGCAAAAAAAAATGGAGTTAGTTTAGAAAAAATAACTGAAAAAGAGGCAAAACAGATAGAGCCGAAAGTGAAAACCACTAAATACGCACTATTTTCACCTACAACTTCTACGGTTGACCCGAGGCTTGTTGTTAAAAGCATGGCGAAAGATGCAATAGAAAATGGTGTTATATTTAAATTTAATTCTGCTTATCTCAAAAAAAAGAAAAGTTATATTGAAACAAGTAGTCAATCAATAAAGGCGGAGTATGTTATTAACGCATCTGGATTGTATGCAGATAAAATAGCAAAAGACTATGGTTTTTCAAAAGACCACTATTTATTGCCATTTAAAGGAATTTATCTGAAATCTGATCATCCTTCAGGCTATATATCGACAAATATTTACCCTGTACCACAATTAGAAAACCCATTTCTCGGTGTGCATTATACAATAACAGTTGATGGCGGTATAAAAATAGGGCCAACTGCCATTCCAGCATTTTGGAGGGAGCAATATAAAGGGGTAGAAAATTTTAATATGCTAGAGTTTTTTGAAATATTGAGACAGCAATTAGGTTTGGCTGTTACCTCTAAATTTGGGTTTAAAAAATTAGCAATGGAGGAAATGTTGAAATACTATAAACCAAATATGGTAAAAAAAGCTGCTAAGTTGTGCAATGGGTTTGATAAAGAATCTTTTAGAAACTGGTCTACTCCTGGGATAAGAGCACAATTAGTTAATAAACGTGAACAAAAACTTGAGATGGATTTTGTAATTGAGGGGGATGGCAGGTCTATGCATATATTAAATGCTGTTTCACCAGCATTCACTTGTTCAATACCATTTTCAAAATATGTTGTTGATCGTATAGAAGGTTTAATAAATTAAGGAGATTTATAAAGTATGAAAATTTTAGTTACAGGTAATACTGGATATATTGGCCCAGTATTGGGTGAGAAATTAAAACAAAATTATAATGGTTTAAATTTGGTTGGATTTGACACAGGTTTTTTTGCTCATTGTTTGACAGGGGTCAGTGTAAGTCCAGAGCTTAATTATGATGTGCAATATTATGGCGATATTAGAAATATTAATGAGAATATATTTCACGGTGTAGATGTAGTTATACACTTAGCTGCAATATCTAATGACCCTATGGGTAATAATTTTGCAAGTGTAACAGAGGAGATAAACTCAAAAGCAAGTGAAAATATTGCTAAAACTGCAAAACTATCCGGTGTTAGAAAGTTTATATTTGCCTCTAGTTGTAGCATGTATGGCACAGCAGACTCTGAAGCAAAAAAAGAGAGCGATAATTTGAATCCACTCACAGCATATGCAAAATCAAAAGTATATATGGAGAAAGTAATAGAGGAATTATCAGATGATAAATTTCAAGGAACTTGCCTAAGGTATTCTACAGCTTGTGGAATGACTTCAAGATTAAGATTAGATCTAGTACTAAATGATTTTGTAGCTTCAGCATTAACGACTGGCAGGATAGAAATATTAAGTGATGGTACACCATGGAGGCCATTGATTGATGTGCAAGATATGGTTAGAGCAATTCAATGGGCGGTTGAAAGAGGTAATAATCAAGGCGGAAATTTTGTTGCAGTTAATGTTGGGAGAAATGAGTGGAATTATCAAGTGGTAGATATAGCTAATAGAGTTTCTAAACGAATACCTAATACAAAAATTGATATTAATACTGATGCAGCACCAGATAAACGCTCTTATCGAGTAGATTTTAGTTTATATGAAAGTCTTGCTCCAAACTACCTGCCACAAGTTGATCTTGAGCAAAGTATTGATGAGTTGGCAGAAGGACTTAAAAGGATGAATTTTAAAGATCAAAATTTTAGGGCATCTGAAATGATGCGTTTAAAAGTCCTGCAAAATCTTCAAGATAAAAAGTTGTTGGATAAAAATCTATACTGGAAAAAATAATTAATTTTTTAATTAAATTAGCCAGATTTTCCCAACCTAAAAATAATAAGTAGAAAGTATGAATAAATTGGAATTAAGAAAAGAAATAATATCACTAGTAAGAAAATATGCAGATATTGATAAAGGTGACAATACTTTTAACAAAGGAGTGGATGCTATACCATCTGCTGGTAAAGTTATTGGGGCGAGTGAGTTATCAATGATGACAGACGCCGTTCTTGATGGGTGGCTGACTACAGGGCGCTTTAATGATCAATTTGAAGAAAAACTTGCTAGCTATCTTGGTATAAGGCATGCTTTAACCACTAATTCTGGATCATCCGCTAATCTTCTTGCGTTTACGGCCTTGACCTCACCTAAATTAGGGGATAGGCAAATAAAAGCAGGAGATGAGGTAATTACTGTGGCTGCGGGTTTCCCCACAACTGTCAACCCTATCCTGCAAAATAATTGCATTCCAGTATTTGTAGATGTAGAAATCCCAACCTATAATATTAATGTAGAGTTATTAGATGGGGCGTTTAGTGAAAAAACTAAGGCTGTAATGCTTGCTCATACCTTAGGCAATCCGTACAATTTAAAAGCTGTAAAAGAATTTACAGAAAAACACAATCTATGGCTAATAGAAGACTGTTGTGATGCTCTTGGTACAAAATATAACAATAAAAAAGTAGGAACCTTTGGGGATATTGCCACTCTTAGTTTTTACCCTGCACACCATATAACCATGGGTGAAGGTGGAGCAGTACTAACCAATAATACCAAATTAAAAAAAATTATTGAATCAATAAGGGATTGGGGTAGAGATTGTTACTGTCAAACTGGGTGCGATAACACTTGTAATAATAGATTTACTCGCCAACTAGGAGGACTGCCAAAAGGCTATGATCATAAGTTTACATACTCTCATCTTGGCTATAATTTAAAAATAACAGATACACAGGCTGCATGTGGCGTTGCACAATTAGAACGGATAGAGTATTTTGTACAGAAGAGAAAAGATAATTTTAATTACCTAACAAAAAACCTGCAAAACCTTAGTCATGAGTTAGTATTGCCTCAGTCAACAGTGGATGGTGATCCTTCATGGTTTGGGTATCCATTAACTATCAGAAATAAAAAGTCAGACAGAACAGAATTGCTTGAGTATTTAAATAAGTATAAGATAGGTACACGGCTACTCTTTGCTGGAAACTTGACCAAGCAACCATACTTTAAAGATAGAAATTATAGAGTATCAGGTAATCTAGAAAATACAGATAAAATAATGAATCAAACTTTTTGGATTGGTCTTTATCCTGGACTTACAGAAGAGATGCTTGACTTTACAATAGATAAAATTAAATCATTTTTCTCTCTTATTGAATAGTGAAATATAACCATACAAAGTTTAATGGGTGTTATGTAATTGATACTGATGTACACTATGATTCACGTGGTAGTTTTACTAAGTGTTACAATGAGAAAGAGTTTTTAAAAAATGGGATAAATTATGCATTTAAAGAGCAATTTTTTACGGTATCTCATAAAAATGTTTTGCGAGGTATGCATTTTCAGTTACCACCGCACGATCATTGTAAACTTGTAAGTTGTTTTAGTGGGGCGGTACTAGATGTCTTATTAGATTTAAGGAAAGGCTCCAGTACTTATGGTGAGAGTGGATCTTTTGAGTTATCTGCTAACAATGGAAAGACTTTGTTTATTCCAATTGGTGTGGCGCATGGTTTCCTTAGTTTGGAAGATAATAGCGGTATGCTGTATAGCACATCGGCTGAATATGCACCAGATTATGATGCTGGTATACGGTGGGATAGCTTTGAGTATAATTGGCCAATTAAGAATCCAGTTGTGTCTGCACGAGATGATAATCAACCTTTATTTCATGAAATAGATAGTCCATTTTAAATATGAAATTATTTGTAACAGGTGGTACTGGATTTATTGGTTCTCATTTTTTGAATGCTGCACTTAAGAATGGCCATGAAGTTGTGGCACAACATCGACCGGGAAGTAAGCCAAGAATACTCCTGTCGCATGAGCCTGAATGGATTGAGGGTCAATTAAACAGTAATTTTATTCAAAAATTGAAAGAATGTGATGTTTTAATACATTTGGCTGCACATACACCAAATCCACCTTATGATTCTCTAGAAAAATGCTTATATTGGAATTTGAATATGAGCTTAAATTTATTAAACCAAGCATATGAGGCAGGTATAAAAAAATATCTTATTGCTGGCTCATGTTTTGAGTATGGTAGCTCCGGTGAGAGGTATGAGTTAATACCAGTAGATGCCCCTTTAGAGCCTACAATGACATACTCAGCTTCTAAGGCAGCAGCTTCAGTTGTATTTCATAGTTGGGCTGTAGAGAAAAACGTTAGTCTCCAGATTTTAAGAATATTTCAAGTTTTTGGTGAAGGAGAATCTGAGTCTAGGTTGTGGCCTTCATTGCGTAAAGCAGCAATATCTGGGAAAGACTACCCTATGACAGAAGGTGAGCAAATTAGAGATTTTATTCCAGTAGAAGAGGTGGCTGCAACTTTTATTTCATCCCTTTCATTTGACGGAGTAGATTTAGGGAGGCCGATTATAAAAAATGTTGGAACAGGATCACCTCAATCAGTAAGGAAATTTTCAGAATATTGGTGGAAAAAATGGAACGCTAAGGGGGAGCTGCAAATAGGAAAGGTCCCTTACAGAAATAATGAAATAATGAGATTTGTACCATTAGTTGAAGATTAATTTTATGAAAAAAATATTTACCAATAAAGAAATAGTTGTTTATATCCCCTCTTACAATTGCGAAGACTATATTGAAAATGTTTTGATTAGTATCCCTAGTGAGATACATAATATTATCGACTGTTTAATTATTGATAATTGCAGTACAGATGGTAGTATTTCTAAAATAACTAATTTATTAAATAAAAAAACACTTCCATTTCATATTGCTCTAATTAAAACAAAATATAATTTAGGATATTCAGGTTCACAAAAATTAGCATATAGTCTAGTTCAAAAATCTAAAAATGCGAAAAAAATAATTATGCTTCATGGTGACGGGCAATACCCACCATGCTTATTATCAAAATTACAACCTTATTTTAGTTCAACTGTAGCTATAGTGTATGGATACAGGTCAAAAAAAATTTATAAGAATAGAGAAGAGACCCCATTTTTAACATATTTAGTTGTGAAGTTGTTAAATAGTATTGAAAATATATGCACTGGTTTCAAGTTTAAGGAGTGGCATAGTGGGTTTGTTATGTATTCTGTTAATTTCTTAAAATCTATCCCTTTAAATAAGTTGACAAAAACTAGGCATATTGATGGAGAAATATTAATGTGTGCTGGAGAACTTCAAGAAAAAGTTATACCTATACCAATTTATAAAAGGTATAAGGAGTACGTTGGGTTCGGTGGCTTGAGTTTAATTAAATATGTTGGTTTGCATGTTCCAACAGTTATTATAAAAAATATAAAAGGTCATCACAAAAAGATATTATCACATCATAATAAACATATTAATATAAATATTTATGATAATTATAAAATTATTGAAATATATCGTCCTTCTTTGAAATTAAAAGAAAATAATGAATATTAAATTAAATATATATGTTATTAGTGTGGCGTATATGTTATTCAATATGGTGCTACTTTTTTCAACTCCGTATGATGTTCATTTAGCACAAGGTGCAGACGCTAGTTCCTGGTATAACCCGGCATTAGCTATATTAAAGCATGGTGCATTTGTTACATTAAATGACCCGACAATTTTACAAACTTATCGTCCGCCACTATACCCAATATATGAAGCATTTATGTTGTTTATTGGTAATGGCAGCATTGTTTCTATTATTATTGGTCAAATTACACTATTATGGTTAACAGGTTTAATTACTTATAAGATTATTGAAAATGTTTTGCCTGGAAAAGGTGTAGTGGGGTTAGTTCTGGTTATCTTTAATCCAAATGCACTAGGAACTGCGCATCTTATTCAGAGTGATATTCTATATATGTTTATGGTAACAGCTACTTTATATTTTTTATTTTTGTACAAAAGTAAAGGAAGTTTTAAATTATCTATTCTAATTGGGTTTCTGTTCGGATTGACATGTTTGGTACGTACATCCGGCCAATATTTAATATTATTATTACCAATAATATATATTATTATTGGATTGTTTCAAAGAATAAAGCAGCCGTTAGTTATCCATCTATACAATGGTCTGATATCAGTAATTATTTCTATAGTTGTTATTTTTCCTTGGGCACAACACAATGCAAATGCAGGCTGGGGGTATAACCTCACTACACCTGAGATTAAAGTGGTTTATTTTAGAGATAATATTATTTATCTAGAAAGTATTAAAAGTGACACATCTTTGGATGTTGCTTCAAAGAAGGTTAAGGCAGATGAGCAAAGCCATATATCCTCTTATGCCGAAAAATGGTCGCATATGGGTAAACATGATAAATTATCATCAATAGTTACTTATTATAAAAAACAACTGTTTACTTATGATTATAATACAGTTGCTAAAGGGTTTATTGATAGTTGGATTGATCTGTTTGGTGCTGGAGGTGCTGCAAATTTACACAACTTGTTGGCATTAGACGGTGACAGGTCTGTTCATACCATGTCTAGCTCTAAAAATCATGTGAGTAGGGCTAATGCTGTATTTGATACTTTATTAAAGTCTAATTTGGCAGTCATATCTATTTCACTGTTATCTTTTGTTTATGTAATAGCATTGCGTATTTTGGGGTTTGTAGGTTTGGTTAAAATAATTAGATGCAGGGAATATGGAGTTCTATTTATTCTTTCCGGAATTATAATTTATTTTATGCTAATAGCCCTCTTTGTTGGAAATTCTAGGTATCGACTACCTATTGAGCCTGCTTTAATTATTATGGCAGTATATGGGTTTAACTCTATTGTTAAGAGAAGGTAGTATGGTTTTAAATAGGAAGCAGTTAATAAAACAACATGCTGATAAATTAGCAGAGAAGCGCGATAAATGGATTAACAGAAATAGTTATTTCCACAAAAGTGACCATTCCTATATGAAATTCCTTGTAGGAGAAAATGCACGGGTGCTTGAACTTGGTTGTGGCACAGGACGTCTTTTAAATGCTTTAAGTCCATCTCATGGTGTAGGAATTGACTTAAGTGAAAATATGATTGATATAGCGAAAAAAAACTATCCGAACCTTGAGTTTATTCAAGGTGATATAGAAAATCCAGGGTTAATCGAATCACTAGAAGGTGTTTTTGATTATATTATCCTTTCAGATACAATTGGTTATTTGAATGATTGTGAAGAAGCCTTTGCAAGACTTCATTCTCTTTGCACTTCAGATACCCGACTTATCATATCTTACTATTCATGGCGCTGGCAACCTATACTGGACATAGGAGAGAAGATTGGTTTAAAAATGCCATCGGTTGAAGTGAACTGGCTTTCAACTGAAGATACTATGGGTTTTTTACATTTGGCTGATTTTGAACCTGTTAAACGAGAGTGGCGTCAGTTGATACCACTTAGTCTATTTGGCTTAGGTTCAATTGTTAATCGTTTTATTGGTACCTTGCCCTTAATTCGTCGACTATCTCTTAGAAATTATATAGTTGCCCGCCCAGTGCGTGAAGTAGGATTAAAGCGACTATCAGCTACTGTGCTTATCCCTTGTCGCAATGAGAAGGGAAACATAGAGAATGCAGTTAAGCGTTTGCCAGACTTCTGTGAAGATTTAGAGATTCTATATGTAGAAGGAAATAGTCAGGATGATACTCTGAGTGAAATACATCGTGTAATCGCCGCTTATCCAAATAAGGATATCAAAGTTCTAGTTCAAGATGGAAAAGGCAAAGGTGATGCGGTGCGTAAGGGTTTTGATAACGCACGTGGAGATATTTTGATGATTTTAGACGCTGATTTAACCACACCACCAGAAGATTTGCCAAAGTTCTATAAGGCAATTGCAACAGGTAAGGGGGAGTATATTAATGGCACACGACTTGTTTATCCTATGGATGATCAGGCTATGCGTTTTTTAAATTTTTGGGCCAACCGCACCTTCTCGATACTCTTTACTTGGTTGTTGAACCAGAGATTTACTGATACTCTTTGTGGTACCAAGGTATTGACTAAGAAAAATTATGAGAAGATTGTATCTAATCGTTCTTATTTTGGAGAATTTGATCCTTTTGGAGATTTTGATCTTATTTTTGGCGCCACTAAACTTAATTTAAAAGTAATAGAGGTGCCTGTTAGATATGCAGCAAGAGAATATGGAGAAACTCAAATATCTCGTTTTAGGCATGGTTGGCTCTTATTGAAAATGGTGGTTTTTGCCTACAAGAAGTTAAAAATTATTTAATGAAACTTGATAGTCTTTTATTAAATGATATTTTTGTTGGACAGATATCTGTATGGTAATATTATTCATGCAAGTAGAGCAGTACGTAGATGAGTGATTTAGAATGGGCCGATGAAATCTATGCTAATGACTTATTGAGTAAAACATCTAATGTGGTGCAAAAATTAGCAAAGCGCTACAATCTTAATTCCAATAAATTTCAACAACCAAAAAATAAGCTTAAGGTAGCTTTATTGTCTGGATTTACAGTTAATTTTTTAGCAGATTTGTTGCCTTTAATGTTTTTTAGACACGGTTTTGCAATTGATATTTATATAGGTGGTTATGGAGAAATTGCAAGTGAGTTGTTGGTCCCAAAAAGCAAAGTCCATAAATTTAAACCAGATTTGATTATTATATTGCCAACTCATAGAGACCTTGTATTTTTACCTTCACTAGGATCTACAGATGATGAGTATACATTAGCTTTACAAGAAGAGTCAAAGGTTTGGCAGAGTATGTGGAATTCTGTATCAGTTCCTATTGTTCAATTAAGCTTTGATCCGCCACCCAGTCGTCCATTAGGAGAGTTTGATGGATATACATTTGGGGGGTTGTTAGGCTATGTACGACAGGTAAATAGGTTGTTAATGGATAATGCACCAAGTCATGTGGGCTTTGTCGATGCGGAATATATGGCATGTCGTGTTGGGTTAGAAAAATGGCATGATGCTCATCTCTATCATATGTCAAAACAGCCTTTTTCATTTGATGTTTTGCCTATTTTGAGTCATACAATTGCAGCTCGATCAAAAGGAATGATGGCAATGGGTAGAAAAGTACTTGTTCTTGATCTTGATAATACATTGTGGGGGGGTGTGATAGGAGATGATGGTCTTGAAGGTATTGTGCTTGGCTCAGAAACAGCTGAAGGTGAAGCTTTTTCTAATTTTCAGAAGTATATTAAAGGGTTGGCAGATCGAGGGGTGATTTTGGCTGTTTGCTCAAAGAATAACACAGATATTGCAATGCAGGTTTTCCACAGACACAGTGGTATGGTATTAGGTGAAAGTGATATTGCGCACTTTGAAGTTAATTTTGAAGATAAGGTAACTAATATTCGACGTATTTCCAAGGCGTTAAATGTGGGGTTAGATACTTTAGTTTTTGTAGATGATAATCCAGTAGAACGCGCCTGGGTTGGAGGGCAATTAAAGGAAGTATTGATTGTTGATCTACCAAATGATTCTGCTGATTATATTAGAGCACTAGATGAGTTAAATGCATTTTGTGTACAACGAATTACTAATGAAGATCTTGAAAGAAGTAAATCATATCAGGCTCGAAGTGAAATAATAAAACTTAAAAAAGATGATGATGCAATGTCAGTTTTTCTTCAAAACTTAAAATCTGAAATAATTATTGAGCAACTAGGTAAAGGTGCTTTAGATAGAGTTGTACAGCTTCTTGGTAAGACTAATCAGTTTAATTTAACTCAAAAACGCTATAGTGCAGAAAAGTTGAAAAGTATAGCGGATAATGTGCTAATTGTAAGGTTGAGAGACCGAACACAAGACTATGGCATTGTGTCGGTTGTTGTTACAAAGGTTAATAACAAGCATTTAGAAATCGACAATTGGGTAATGAGCTGTAGAGTTTTTTCACGCAGATTAGAATATGCAATTCAAGAGATGCTAATTGAAAAGTCAAAACAAATAGGATGTCACTTTATCAGTTTAAAGCATCAAGTAACAGATCGAAATGGACTTCTTACTAATATTATTTGTGACCTTGGCTATACTTTTCTAGATACTAACCGATATGAGATAGATGTAGAAAGTGGATATAATTTCACGGAGCATTATATGAAAATAACAACAAAGGAGCTGGTGTAATTATGGAGAATAAAGAAATTTTAAAAATTCTAAATGATGTTTTTCAAGAAGTTTTTGATGATGAGACGTTAATATTAACTCGTGAGACAACAGCTAATGATATTGAAGAGTGGGATAGTCTTAATCAGATTAAGCTAATTATAGAGAGTGAAAGAGCTTTAAATATTAGACTAAAATCTCGTGATATTAACATATTGGAAAATATTGGAGAAATGGTTGATCATCTTTCTAAAGTAATTAACTAATACAAAAAAAGTATTCTTTAGTGCTATGCTATTTAATGATCCTGTTTTCCTTTTCCTTTTTTTACCGATTGTGGCTTTTCTGTTTCATTGGACAAGGAGAAAGGTTGGTGGTAGCGCCTCGATGGTATTGATAGTTGCGGCATCACTCTTATTCTATGGATGGTGGAATCCACCTTACTTGCTATTATTATTAGGGTCAGTAATATTTAATTATACTGTCACTCATCAATTATTAAAAAATCCTTCTAAATTGTTATTAATTACTGGGATGTTGACCAATATAGCAGTTCTCGGTTATTTTAAATACCGTAATTTTTTTATGGAAAATATTGGGTTGTTAATGGGAGAAAATTGGCAATTTGAAGAAATATTTATTCCTCTAGCAATTTCATTTTTTACCTTTCAACAAGTAGCATTATTGATAGATGCTCATGATGGCCAAATAAAACGTATTAAGTTCTTGGATTTTGCAACCTTTGTCATACTGTTTCCACAGTTGATTGCTGGTCCAATTGTTCTTTATCGAGAAATGGATAAGCAATTACAATCGTTACGTGGTGGTAGGGGTTTTGGTTTATCTTTGTTTGGGCTAGGTGTGGTTACTTTCATTCTAGGACTATTTAAAAAAGTTGCTCTTGCAGACAGTATTGCACCGTTTGCTGATAGTGTATTCAGTGTTGCAAATCAACTAACTATGTTGGAGGCTTGGGGAGGGGTTGTTGCGTATACCTTACAAATATATTTTGATTTTTCTGGGTATTCTGATATGGCTGTTGGATTAGGTATGATGTTTGGAATATTGCTGCCTATTAACTTCAATTTACCATATCGTGCGACATCAATGATTGATTATTGGAAACGTTGGCATATTACAATGACCCGTTTTTTTATGATGTACATTTATTCTCCTATTTCTTTGCTGATTATGAGAAAGTCGATATTAAACAATTGGTCAAAACAGAAACAGTTTTTATTAGCAATTATTACACCTATAGTTATTACTTTTCTTGTTTCGGGTTTGTGGCATGGTGCAGCATGGACCTTTGTAATTTTTGGTGCAGTAAATGCTTTTGGATTAATTGTGAATCACGCATGGAAAGAGTGGAAACTGCCAAAGCCAAACATGTTTTTTGGGTGGTTTCTAACAATGTTGACAGTAATGACTTCTCTTATTTATTTTCGTGCTGATAATATTGTTGATGCTAATTTAATTATTTTGAGAATGATAGATCCTGAGTACCTTGTATTTCCAAATTGGCTAAGTTATTATGCAGATTATCTCGGTATATCATGGCGCACTTTATTGGTCTTCTCATCAGGGTCATACACAGTTCGTATGGCAGGATGGATCATTGCTCTTGTTATATTTGCTTTAATTTTGAAAAACAAACCGTCAGACCTACGTAAAATACGACCAACAGTAGGGTTAGCTATTTCTTCATCTGCAATGTTGTGGATGGCTTTAGGTTGGCTAGATGAACCCAGTACTTTTATTTACTTTCAATTTTAGAGCGTACTATGAATACAGAGTGGCGTAAATTTATCATTGTGACATTTCCAGTTACATTAATTCTTATTGCACTACTTGCTGAGGTTTTTTCTT
>Ga0257127_1001587_pt1 | contig 15753 bp, 34 predicted proteins | sample SI060_135mmetaG_FD_190152 | JGI IMG/M metagenome (GOLD analysis project Ga0257127, IMG submission 190152) | Marine microbial communities from Saanich Inlet, British Columbia, Canada - SI060_135m | ecosystem: Environmental > Aquatic > Marine > Inlet | place: Canada: British Columbia | collected... | reverse complement strand
ATATAATATAAAACATAATATGAAATATATAATTATAACTTGCTTAATACTATGCAGTTGCACCTCTCACATTTCCAAAAAACTTCCACCTGTTGAAGATGCTTCTAAAAAACTCCCCCCCCTTGAAGATAATTATCATAGAATCTTTGATAAGAATAGTGATAAATATGAAGATATTAGATGCATGAGAAATCCAAAAAAAACTCATACAACGCATCAAGGGTGTATTATGTGTTGGATAGGTGATGATTTGACAAGTGATTCGCGCGATCCTATAATTGTGGATTTTAAATCTAAATACGAAAAACGAAAAAAGAAATAATGAAATACATTTTAATTACATTAATTTTTATTTGCAGTAGTTGCGCGAACAGGCAAACTGTATTCACGAAAGAATTAGATGGTTTCGACCACTCATGTCCTACTAAAGGTCATGGAGATTGTTTTCTCTGCGATTCAGAAGAATTTCGGGTAAAAAAATACTTGACAAATAACAAATAATAGAGTATACTATATAAATCATTGAGAAAGCTAAACTCAATTAAATCAAATAAGTTTTGATCTTTAACATTTTAATTTCTCACAGGTAGCCAATTATAACAATATAGTTTGGGTTGAAAAACTACCTGTGAGTAACACTTTGGAAGGGCTTATAATCCTTCCTGTGGGTGACTGAGTAAGCCTGTGATGAGCGGGCTAAAGTATGCAGATCCCTGTGGTAGGGATGGTAGAGTCCAATCGGATGAGCCAAATGACAAATACCATGTCTAGTCTGTAGTACGAAGTAGGTACACCATGAACTGATGTTCATCCCGAAAAGTCGGAGGTATACAGTAGTCCTCCCCCACATCTATTTATCTATTGTCTTGTTCTATGTTTACCCCCTTGTGATTCCTGCGATATTCGCTAACGAATCACAAGGGGGTTTTTTTGTTTGACAAAATAAACGAGATCCGTCATACTTATAAACATGATAGGAATAAATATAAACGACAAAGAACAATCTTTTACCGAGCAAATAATGGCTGGAGATAAAACAATAGAGACGAGAAATTCAAAGTCTCTTCATCCTTATATAAATAAAGTAGTAGGTATAATAAGAACAGGTAAAGGTAAAGCTACATTAGTAGGATATACAAAAATAAAAGAAGCAAAAAAATATAATAATAATTTTGATAAAGATTATAATAAACATTTAGTTGCCCCCGATTCTCCTTATCATGGTCAGGATAAATGGGGATATATTTTAGTCGATTCATTTCGATGTGAGCCAAGATTAATTACCTCTAAAGGTATAGTTTCCCGAAAATTAGTTTGACACATTAACCGTTAACCATTATAGTATACTCATGATCAATACACTATTAAAAATTATATCTAAAGAACAATTCGGCTTTGTCGATTCTAACGACCTTAAGGTGATTGAGGAGGAGATGCCCACCCTTCCACTGCTAATGCGTTTTGGAGCCTGTCGCGAGGTCTCGGAAGCGTCTCTAGTTAAGACCATTATCTCGGAGAAGGAAGCAGCCGGAGATTATATTCGAGATGTCTCTATTCCTGCGAGAGTATTAGACGCGATGTATGAAACTCCACCCATTCGCGGGTTTGAATCTGAGGTTAAAACTGCCATTGAAACCTTAAGGGCGTAATGGAGCTATTCTTTATTATTGCCTTTGCAATCATCCTCGGGATAAAACTCTTAAGCGAAAATTAATATATATAAATATAGTATACAGTATAATATAAAATACAAAATATAAAATAATATAAAAAGCAAAAAATATATGTATAAACAATAAATAAATAAAATTTTCTTATCATAATAATTCCCCTCGTTCCATTCGGAGCGGGGGTTTTTTATTGACTTATTCTCTTGCTTTCATAAGTGGTTGAGTATTAGTGACTTACAGCTGGCGGCTGCCGGATTCCTAAGTTGATGATTATCAATTACTTAGCCAAGTTAAATTAATTTAACTTTTTTCTTGCTATATTTGAAGAACTACCTTAGTATGTATATATGATTAAGAGAAACCAACACGACCCACGATACATCATCAAGTCAAACCGACCTGTTTATGTATACAAGAATCTTCACAAGGACTGCTGGTCAGTCAAGCAGCACGGATTAGTTAAAGCTCATATACCAAGAGATCATTCAATTGGAATGTGGGATTGCTATTTTCATGTTGATGTTAAGGGCAGAGAAAAGGTTCTTCGTGAGAAGCGTAAGAATGTTCATGCGTTTGTCAAGGGTTATCTTCAGGATGCCGAGAATGTAAACACCGACAGACCCGCCACCCAAGTAACATATAATCCATATAAGTATGAGACTTTTGTTGACAAGGATACCGAAAAGTTTGTATACTATGCAGATGAAGTTTTATTATCACACAACCAAGTAACAGCCTATATACCATGAATTACACAGACGACAACATTATGACAGTAGCACAAAAAATTGTAGACGACATGGATCTTGACGATCTTATGAGTTATGTTTATGATGACCTTGTAGCTATTATGGACAAAGATCAAGAATTATTTCACTGCAATGTGGATCACTTTCAAATGGAGGAAGAATAAAGATGAGAATAGAAGAAAGAATGATAGATTATGCCCAAAAGTGGTATGAAGAAAACGACTTAGAGACAGAAAAAAAGAACGGAAACGATCTTTATCTTCGAGTCAACGACAATGTATTTACTGAAGTATCACACTGTGACATCAGACAAAAAGCCATTTTATGGTTACAATCAGAACTAGAAGGAGTTATGTATAATTAAATGAAAGAAGAATTAAATGCAATTAAACATTCCATTGACGGACTCAGCGATGAAATGCTAGAACATCGCAGACACGCTAATATGGATGACCTTGTTAAAGTTATGAAAAGCATTAACGAAAACCTCTACTCAATCACATTTGCTCTTGAGGATTTGGCTAAAGAGAAAAAGATGCAAAACGAGTTGACAGTCGCACTAAAATAGTTTAGTTTTATATTATGACAGATAACAACCAACAACTCACAGGGAATGATTTACTCATGTATCTCATGTCTCGATTCAACATGACAAAGCCTGAAGCTCTCAACTCAATGAGAAGAGCAGGACATGATACATCTAACCTCTCATCTAAACCTAGACCCCTTCGAGCATTGCTTCCTAGGGGCTACTGGCCACGAAATCCTTGAAAGAATAGTTAAATGAAGCAATTATTAGTTAAAGTTCCTGTATCACAATGTATTCAAGAAGTCCTCGACTATATTCAGTATAGCGAAATGGAGGGCGAAGTGGATCCGACAGATTCGTGGTACACCACATATCAATCACTACAAGAGTTGCAAGAGAAAGTTCTTGATGAAGAAGAAATGTCTTGACACAATTATTCATTTAGTATAGTTTTATATTATGGAAGAAACAATAGACATCACACCAAAATGGACAGCAGTCGTTAGAATATTAACTGAAGTGCTGAAAAGCCCAAATGCCGGAAATGCAGATAAGCAAAATGCCACCTGTGAATTGCTAAAACTTGCAAAGATCGTGGACGACCAAAATGAAAGAACAAAGCAATTAAAGTAAACCCTTGAATACCAGTCACTTATGCGGCTGGCTGCCGCCACACTTAAGTCTTTGATTAACAAAGATTTAGGAATGTAAAAAAACTCAACTTTTTTCTTGCTATAATTAAAGGGTTGGGGTATTGTATTAGTATGACACAATCAAAGATAAGAGAAACCATTCTAGACATAGTTAGAGGAGAAATGGCATATGCCGATCCAATGTCAAAAGTATGCCTAGAGCAACATGAACGCCACCCTGAAAAGTTTCCACTTGGTAGTACTTTTCAGTCCGCAGAAGAAGTTTTAGAAGATATTGTTTTAAGCTTGACCTCATTGCAAAATGAGCTTAGGATAGAATCATCTTTTCAATCAGCACAACTATAAACACAAGGAACAACATGACAAAAGCACAGATAGAATCAAGAGTAGAAGGATGGAATTGGAACATGAACATCTTCGAGATATACGATGAACTCAGAGATGGGCACACAGGAGAAGAGCAAGAGCAACTTTTAACTCACGCATATAATTATTTCAATAACGATGTAATGATTAAGGAGCTTGCGAATCATTTTTGCGTAACCATTCATACAGACGAAGACTCACCAATCCCTTGCTAAGATGAAAATGACAGAGATAAATTTAAAAAACGAAAACATAATCCCTCAAGGTCAACATCTTGCCGTGATCGAAAGAAGCGATTTCTATAAGGACGACTACGATCAAGCTCTTATTCTTTATGGATGGGATGAGGTTGGGACATTTGAATCAGAGTTTAAAGATCCGATTTATGTTTTTATTTCTTGACATCATCTAAAAAACCTACATAATTAAAATCATGAACAACTACATAGAAGCAGTATGCGAAGGCAAACCACTTGACCTTCCTAATTATAACGAAAATTCAGAGCAATGGGAGATTTACTTTGAGGAGTCAGCGACACCTTATCACCCATACGATCAAAGAGATTTACTCGCAGTAAGTTTCGATTCAGCACAAGAAGCTTGCGACGCTTATAATTTCTACAACACGAGAGGAGAAAGCAAATAACATGAAAAAACTATTATTAAAAATTTATCGTTGGGTTAATCCTCTATACCAAGTGGTTTATACCACCCAAGACGGAAGAACAGAAATGTACACAATTACAGAACCTCAATATAAAAACGAATTCGGCAACATAAAAGAAGGTAAAAAAGTTGTGGGTTTTAGAAGCTTTTGTATCAATCGAGATGGCATTCGCTCTTTTCGCTACGATAGAATCACAGCCTTAAATAAAGTTTAATATGAAAAATACTGAAGTTAAAAAAGACGGATTAAAAACCTCCCTAAGAAAGTTTGGGCATATGCTAGCCCATAGAGAAATGAGAGGAGATGTCTCCGAGAGTTTTAAAGAGAAAGCAGAAAAACATAGGCTCAAGCTAAGAGCTTTTTACAAGCAGAGGTAAGTCCCTCTAGGTCAACGACTTGCTCGAGCCGCTGCCGCGCGACTTAAGTCGCTGATAGGCAACAATTTACAAAAACATATTTTATTTAACTTTTTTCTTGCGTTAATTATTAAATTAGCTTACTATGTATATATGAAAGCGAGAGAGATAAAGATAAGAAAGCAAATCCTTTTTACTAAGGCTCGCCCTTTCAAAATGAAGAATAAAACACTTGACAGAAAACTCAAACACAAAAAAAGATATGAATATTAACTCAGAATACACAAACAAAGAACCCTCTTCAAACGACATTATGGATCTTGCTATGGCTTATATTTGGGATAAATTTATCGAACCCCAAAAGAAAAGCTTAACGGAAGAGGATTGTGAAATGATTGCAGTTGTTGGATCATCTTTAAAAATGATTGCCGATCAAGCGACTGCGATGGAGAACTTTGAAGTCGAAATGCCTCAGACAAAAAAAGACTATTTCAGAAATTAATTCTTGACAAAAACAACTAAAACTATTATATTATACTTATGAATAACACAGAAAACAACGACAACGCTCCTCGCAAATCAGTTAATTTACATATTTGTGGAGGCAATCGCACTTTAGTAGACTTTGAGCAAGTTCAAGCAGTGCCTACTCCACTGCCATCATACCGCAACAAACCCAATAAGAGAACAGGTGAGATCGCTGTATCTCACCAACCGATCCCTCACCATGATCTTGTTATTGATACTCGCAAAACATTATTGGATAATGGTTTTGAAATTCAAGACGAGATACACTCTTTAGCGAGGGCGGATCAGCATTATTTTGGATTGTTTGCAGTAGATCACCCTAATCGAGTTGCTACTGATCGTGGTTGTGTTGTAGGTCTTCGCAATTCCCACGACAAGACTTTTCCTGCGGGATTGTGTGCAGGTGATGCCCCTTTTGTTTGTGATAATCTGATCTTCACAAACACTATTAAACTTGCTCGCAGGCATACTCGAAACATTCTCAGCGATCTTGATTTTATGATCAATCGTGCTTTGGGTAAGTTATTTGGCTTTTGGCATGGTCAAGATAATAGGGTCGAAGCTTACAAAAACTTTGACCTCTCAAACTCTCATGTTAATGATTTGGTGATTCGGGCTTGCAAGGCAGGAGCTTTGCCAAAGTCTAAAATCATTGATGTGGTAGACCAATGGGAATCTTCTGACCACGCTGAATTCAGTGATCGCAATATGAATTCTTTGTACAACGCTTTTACCGAAGTTTATAAAGGTAATTTGGTTGCATTGCCCAATCGCTCTGAGGCTTTACATTCTGTTCTTGATTCGGAAGTTGATTTTAATATTGAGAATCATGTTGAGAAAGTTCTTGACATGGAAGTTGTAGAGGGCGAATTGGTTGAGGTGTAAATAAAAGAATTAACTAAAGCCCCCCTTTTTTGTCGAGGGGGGCTTTTTTTATGCTTAAGTCGAGCAATCGTAAGTCGCTGATTATCAGCAACTTGCGTGGGCGGCTGCCGCGAAGCGTAAGTCGCTGGATACCAGCGATTTAAAAATGTAGAATTAATCGATCTTTTTTCTTGCTATAGTTCAAAAAGTGCCTTACTATGTACTTATGATTAAAACAACACTTCTCACATCAGGTAATCAAAAAATTCTCAAAGGAGAGAAATTAGGCTACATCACAAAAGGCATTCACCTTGCCCCAGCAAATTTGTCGGGCTACGAAACTTGCCAATGGCGTTCCAAAGGTTGCACAATGTCTTGCTTGAACACGGCAGGTCGTGGTCAAATGGGATCTGTTCAAGATTCACGCATTAACAAAACAAAGTTATTCTTTGAGAAGAAAATGGAGTTTTTTGAAAAACTATCCAAAGAAATTACTTCTTCAATTAAGTCAGCACAAAAGAAAAGCATGAAAGCTGTATTTCGTCCTAATCTTACAAGCGACATCATGTGGGAAAACGAGATCAATGAGGATGGTGTAACGATTCTAGAAAAGCATTCATCAACTCAATTTTACGATTATACCAAATCGTTCAAGAGAATGTGCTCTTTTCTTGGTAAACCTTTTATTAAGGGCGAGGAAAAATTTCCCTCTAATTATCATTTGACTTTTTCTCGTTCAGAGAATAATGACAAGAAGTGCGAAATGGTTCTTTTAATGGGTGGCAATGTTGCCGTTGTATTTCGCAATCAATTACCTAAAACATGGAAAGGTTTTGAGGTTGTCAATGGTGATGAAACTGACTTGCGTTTTCTTGACAAGAAAGGTGTCGTTGTTGGTCTTATCGAAAAAGGTTTGGCAAAGAAAGATGAAACAGGATTTGTAGTAGAAGGGACAAACTCATGAATAAATGGACAAAAGAAAAAGTAACAAATACATTCGATAATAATTTATCAATAACACTTCGGGAGCTTTCTCAGCTCTCGGGGTGGTCAGTCGCAAAGTTGAAAAAAGTTCTCCTAAGTGACTGATAGTCTGCGACTTAGGTCGCCGGCTGCCGCGAAACGTAAGTCACTGAATGCCAACGATTTAAAAATGTAAAATTAATTGATCTTTTTTTTCTTTTTGTTTGACTCGAGGGCTTTTATGCCTTAGTTTGTATATATGATTAATTACGACATACCAAGCAAATCTCTCTCACCATTTCAACCTTCAGCTTTAAGACTCTTGTCTTTTGATGATCTTGAATTCAAGCCACACGCTAATGTGGGAGGAGTTCATGCAGTCCTTCGCTTTGAAAATGGCTTTTCAATTTCAGTCGTTGCAAGTGATATGCCCGAAGGTCAAAGAGGATCATTCTACGGAAATGTTGCAGACAACGAATACGAAATCGCTATCTATGATGACAATGGCGATTATGTTCCTCTTCAGTTATCTGACGATGTTCTCGGTTGGCAGTCTCCTTTGTCAGTAAGTAACCATATGAGAGATGCACAGATAAATGGCAAGTCATGGGTTAGACTTTTACAAAAGTTAAGAGATGATTTCAGAAAAGAATTGCTTGACTAATCAACAAAACTAAACTATATATAGAGATATGAAAATACAAATTGAAGATTACCGAGGAAATGATATTTGTTCGTTTAAAATTAATACTTTTGCAAATGATGATGGCATTGCTGACATTGGCGATTTTATCGATTGCAATTATGCCGACATGGACGAAGACGAGAATGGCGACCTATACATCAGAGTACAATTAGAAAAAGAAGACTTGACAATATACTCAAACTAAACTAAATTATATATTATGGAATTAACACAAAAAGAAAGACTCGCCCTTATTAAAAACGCACACCTTGCAACACAAGGCACAATCAACCAATTAGTTGAAAACTTTATTGAGGAAGTTAAAACCGAGGAAGTTATCGGAGAGAACGGATTGTTTAATGTCGCCACCCATGACATCGAAGACGAAAAACAATTTCTTCATTCTGATATTGCTGAAGACATTGACGAAGAAGACCAAGACATCGGAGTATCTGACGAAATGAAAGGAGTTTACAAATGAGTTATGACATACTTTTATTCTTACCTTGGTTATTTGTTTTTTACATGATGTATGAAAGTATTTTGCTAAACAAATGAGTATTTTTTTATTGATCGGTCTCGCGTTTTTATTATTTTTAATCATCAAAGAGTAGTTCTATTATAATCCAAAAAGCCTTAAGTTGTTGAAGTCCAGCCACTTAGGGCTGCGGCTGCGGCTAAGCTTAAGTCGTTGATATACATGAACTTACGTAAGCAAAATTAATTCATTTTTTTCTTGTGTTAATTGGGTTTATGCCTTAGTTTATTTATATGACATTAAAAGACAAAACAAACGGAAAAGAACTAACTTTTGAACTCTTGCCAAACGGCATTCTAAAAGCATACGATTATCATTGTGGTTGGGATGTTTCATTCAAGAAAGTGGGCGACACTTGGCAGGGTCACATGAATGGTGGCTATGTTGGTTACAAAGGCATACTTACACAACTTAATTTACTTCAACAAAGTTTAGACGAAGTAAAACAATTAATGAAAATGGTTAAAGAAATCGTTTGACATTCAATAACAACTAAACTATATTAAAGATATGATATTAACAGAACCAACACAAATTGAAGCATTCAGATATAAAACATTACTTCGGGGGCTAAGGCTTGAGCTTAGTGGCTTGAGGATGTCAAGGGGTAGAAGTTGCTACTCTATCGTCAAGGAAGAGTTTGGCTTAAAAGGTAGCAAGCAAAAAGTTTACGATCAATTTAAACAACTAATGGAAGGATAAAATTATGGAAGGTTATAACGGATGGAAGAATTGGGCGACTTGGAATGTGGCTTTATGGCTAGCTAACGACGAAGGGCTTTATAAAATGGCTCGAAGATTTGTTCACTACAAGGATTTAGCTAACGAGCTAGAAGCTTGCGATCAGACAGCGACTCCGGACGGGGCGAGTTATAAGGATGAGGATTTAGACACATACGCCCTCGATGAATGGCTAATGGATGAAATGGAAGAATAATTCCATAACTCGCTTATAGTCAACGACTTGATGCGGGCGGCAGCCGGCCACTTAAGTGGCTGACCATGAGGAGTTTACGTTAAAACTCTAGTTGGTCGTGATAGCCCCAATCAACATCTTCGTTCTCCGAGAACTCCTTGAGAGCTTGGCGATCAGCCTCCTGATCTTCCTCCCATTGGCGAATAACTTCTTGATGGGCAAGTTCGGACTCGATTCGAGAGCGTTCCTCAAATTCTATGTCGGTCATTCCAGTAGCGTTAGCAAGGCGAGTGAGTGAATCATTGTTTTCTGTCATATGTATAAGGTAATTGATTTAATGGGCTGAGTCAAACTCTATTTTTCTTATTATTGAAAGATAACATTGAAGCGAAACTGATTCAAGCCTTCCTCTTTCATAATCTTATTGAGGTGAGATTGACTTGACGCAGTCCGAACTCTCGGGCGATCATTGCCGTTTGAATCGACGCCTTGATCGAAAATCTTAACTGAAGTGTGAGTTGACCATTCTTTTATTCTAACTTGTATTTTATTCATATATACAAACTAATACATATATTAATAGAAGTCAAATAGAAATGAAAAAATTTTTCACTTAATAATAAATAGGATAAATAGTAAATAGACAAATACATATAAAAGAGCACAAACGATGCAATTTAACCCCCCTCATATTATAACGCTTTTTTTTTAACTTATTCTACTGTTTCGTAAGTCGTTGTTTATCAGTGACTTACGTTGGCCGCAGCCGCCCCGCTAAGTCACTGATTATCAGTAACTTAGGGAAGTTGACTTATTCTACTACTATATTAGATCATAGTAGCGAGGTGAATAGTCAACTTTGCAAGAGGTTTCGTCAATCTCAAACTCTTCATCTTTAAGTATTTTTTTGACTCTTTCAACTTCATCAAGCTTGATAAAGTCAACTTTTTTACCATTTAAGTCAAAAGCTTCAACTTGTTCAACTTTTTCAAAGTATCCAATTAAAGAAACAGATGAAACTTGATCGCCCCAAAGGTTTTCAATTTCGTCAGTCCATAAAGAACAAGTTAATTCGATATAAGATCCGTCTTCGTCCGAGTAGGAACAAGTCAAGATTTCTTCGTCAATTTCGTAAAGCTCAAAAGCTGTATCTAAATTTTTCATAGTTATTTTTTCCTTATAGTTTTTCGGTTAACATTTCTTCTCTAACGGCTTTATTTGCGATAGTAACCATTTCTTCCATCCAATCATTTACATTTTCGATAGAAGTCATTCCATTTCTTCTAATATCGTGACCAACCGAGAATTTTATTGATCTTGCCAAAGTAGCAACTTCTAAAAGAGCTTTTGATAAATTATAAGCTTTTTCGTTCTTATATGCGTTGTTGTCGATCACATCAAAGAGTGAGATTTTGTCTGTAGTAGTATTTTCCATATATATAAAGTAAACTATGTTTTAATTAATTGCGAATTTTATTTTAGTTATTTTGCTGATTGCTTAATCATTTCAAAGCTCCACACATGACCACCGGCACATTCCCAAAGGTCAAAGGACTCAGTCATGGGGCTTGCTTGAATACGAACAAGGTTATTATCTTGAATGAATTTTTTTATTTCTTCTGTCATCATATTTTTTTCTTTAGTTATTTTCTAGTAAAAGAAAAGAGCTTGTAATCTTAATTCCATGGCTTTGGGCTTCCTTAAAAGAATCAAAAGAGCCGGAGTAATTATTTCCGATATATAAATCGAAAACGACATTTGACCAAGTAGAGAGAGGTTTAATCTTAATTTCCATATATACAATGTAAGGGCAAAGCCGGCAAGACGCAAACTTTATTTTGTTTATTTTAAAGAAAGTTTTAACGAATTAAATTGTATAAGTTATATAAATTTATAAACTATACTTTTATTATTTATATTATATATACATTACCGGCTTATATTATGTATATAAGTTTGATTTATTTAATGTATAAAAGTTGGATTGGCACGATACCTGAACACCACTTACGCAAGTCGTTGTTTATCAGCGACTTACGCCGGCGGCAGCCGCCCCGCTAAGTCACTGATTATCAGTAACTTAGGGAGCTGATTATTAGCTAATCGAGCCTACTATTAGGACAAACAAACAGGGGGATAGGATAATGCATCCAAGTTCTATGGTTAAGATTAAAAGTTCCATTATTTAATTGAAGAGTACAAGGTTAAAGAGAGGGCGATAAACACTATTATAATCATATTAATCAACTAAGATTAAAGGCTCAGGCAATGGAGTTTTTGCGATATACTCGGCAAGCTCATTATGTGCGATCCTGTCGAGATCTGCCTGTGCAGATATAACCTGCATTTGAGCAGAAGCAGAGCCATTTTCTGCGTCGTCGTTGTTGTTGTCGATGATGGCTTGAAGCCTTCTTTTTTCTTTTTTTAATGTATCGTTCATAAGTATAATTTAAAGGATTTTTTGTTTATTGTCAAGCTATTTGAGAGAATTATTTATCAAACATTATTTCTAAGCAAGAATCGAATTGCTCAAGGAAGATCCTTGGTGCATCAGTAACGAACCAAGTTTTACTTGCGTTTGTAATTAGCCTTTCTGTGAGTTTGTCGCTTACAACCTTTAAGAGATCTGTGTTTTTGTAGATGTTTGACTCGGTCAATTCGCCTGTCTTTTCATTTATTAACTTAGCCATGTACACATCAATGTATTCGGGACGATATTGTTGACTTAGCATAATTTCATCTTGGCAAGCTATCGCCTCGACTCGGTAAGATTCACCTTCGATGCCCATGATAAAGTTAAAAGTAAATTCCTCTGTGTCTGTATTATATAATGATTTCATATATATAAACTAAGGGAAATTTTAACTAAAGTCAAATTTATTTACAATTACCTTTCAACTATGTTTTTGCACTATGCTATTGAGCGAGTGGCTTATAGTGCAAGCTTTAAAGCTGCACTATTCTACTGCAAGGCAGTCTGATAGGTTACTTTTCTGGTGATCGCACCCCTCGTAAGTCGTTGTTTATCAGTGACTTACGCCGGCGGCAGCGGCCCCGCCTAAGTCACTGACTATCAGCAACTTACGGAAGGATTTTCAGGGTGGCGATTATTTTATTGCATTATTGCATTGCTACTTATACTCTTGAATTAATGACTTATTCAGTTGTAACTTATTCGGGCACAAAAATGCCCTATCCTTTTAGTAGGATAAGGCATATTAAAAGAGGTTTTAGATATTATAGTATAAGACAAGAGAAAGAGAGAAAAGTGCTATTAATTCCATATTAGACTTGTGCAAAAATCCAGTGGAAAGGGTTAATTTCAGTGCCGTTTAGCATAGGCTTAAAGTTCTTTTGGTGAATGCCTAATCCTGTTATGCCGTTGACTCTTTCTATTGTGGTTCGAGTGTTCCAACCTGCAAGCGTTGCCATGACAAGCCCCGAAGGATCACGCTTGACAATTTCGTTGCCATGTAGAAAAACGCTTGTGCCGTTTGTTCTTGTGTTGCCGACTTTCAGGGATTTGCCTTGCTCAAAGGCTTCTTTTATTTGCTCTGTTACTTTTCTCATATTGTTTCGGTGTTTATTACTATTGTTTTTTGTCTTTTTTCTTTTTCGATTCTGTTTGCTATTTCGTAAGCTTTGGACTCTGTTCTTGCGTTGTCAATTAGTTTGCCTAGAAAGCGAATGTCCCACCATTGGGAAAAATTTGGATTTTTTGATATTGTAATCATTTTTTACCTAGGTAAAAGCTTACCTTTTGAAGTAAGCTTTTACCTGTTCACCTGTTGCCTTTATTAGATCTGAGATAAAAACCTCTGATTCGAAAAGATGATCTTGTGCATGGTGTTTAATCGTTGCGATTCTTTGAGATCCGACTCTACCAACTGAAACGAGACGCACGACTTTATTATTTGTCTTTGAGTGGTAAAGACTTCCGTTTTTTAATCCTTTAGTAATGTTCATATGTATAATGTAAGCGATTTAATTAATTTATGCAAACTTTTTCTTTAGTTATTTGCTCTTTTTTCTGTTATAATTTTTTGCCAAGCTTTTCGGGCAACTTGTACGGCTTCAAGAGCGTCAAGAATTGCCATGCCTTGAGTCATTGAACTTTGCCAATTTTCTTTATTAGATTGCTCAGCGAGGAAATTTAAATTTCCCTCGGCTTTGCCTAAAGCAAGCCCAAGGTCGAGATCTAAATTCAATTCTTTTCTTGTTTCTTCTATTATGTTTGTCATATGTATAAACTAAGGCTTTTTTTAACTAAAGTCAAATTTATTTGCAATTACCTTTCGGTTATTTTATTGCACTATCCCCCCCCTTTTTTGAATTTTTTATCGGCGGGTTTATTTTTTTTTCGGGGGGGGGTGGTTTATCTCAAAATCAAGACCAGTAGAGCGCTAAAATATATATGTTTTTCAAAAAAAAACCAGACATTAGTTAAAAATAACTGTATATATAATATATATGCCAAAACGCAAAAAAATAAATAAGGAAGAATGTAACGAAATAGCTGAAGCTATCAAGCCTTTAGGAAAAATTAAAATAAAATTAAAGCAGTTTGATTTTAGCGAAAAACAAAAAGAATTATTAAGTATAATTTTTGACAAAAAAACGAAAGTTGTCTTTCTGAGTGGCCCGGCAGGAACAAGTAAAACTTTTATGGCTATATATTCTGCTCTTCAACTATTTAACATGGATAACAAATACAGCCTAAGTTATATTAGGACTATTATTGAAAGCGCGGATAGAGGAATGGGCGCATTACCTGGAAATATAGACGAGAAGTTTTGTCCTTTTATGATGCCCCTGCAGGATAAATTAAACGAATTGACCTCTAATGAGGACACTCAATTTCTTATTGACCAGAAGATTTTATCCGCCATCCCAATAAATTACCTTAGAGGAGCGAGCTTGAGAGATCAAATTGTAATCGCGGATGAAAGTCAAAACTTTAGCGTAAAGGAGTTAATTACTTTAATCACAAGAATAGGAGAAAACACAAAAATGATAATATGCGGCGATACTATGCAGAGTGATATAAGCGGAAGAAGTGGGTTTAAATATATTAAAGATATATTCAACGACGAAGATAGCGCGAAACAAGGAATACATAACTTTGAATTTAATTATAAAGATATAAAAAGAAGTGAAATATTAAAATATATAATTAAAAAATTAGAAAATAGTAATTAAATGAACAATTATGAAAAGAAATAAAACATTTTTACCCGAATTTAAAGTTGACTTGGTCGTTTCTGAGTTATCTCAGGTGGTAGATTGGGGCTTAAAACAAATGAACGTGCCCGACACCTGGAAAGTAACTCAAGGGGAGGATATAGTTGTCATGGTCATAGATACTGGGCATCCTATTCACTCTGACTTGCAGGATAATTTAATATTAGGCAAGAACTTCATAAAAGGAGAAACAATTTACGATAAAAACGGGCATCAAACTCATTGCTCAGGCATTATTTGCGCAAAGAATAATGATTTTGGAATGGTTGGAGTCGCTCCACAGTCCCAGTGTATTTCTGCGAAAGCCTTATCTAATTCCGGTTCGGGTTCATATCAAGGCTTAGCGGAAGCCTTGGATTATGCAATAGAAAAAAAGCCTGATGTAATATCAATGAGTTTAGGTGGGTCCAATTCTTCTCCAGCGCTAGAATCTAGAATAAAGAAGCTTTACGAAATGAATATTCCTATTGTCTGTGCAGCTGGAAACTCTGGTCAGGGAGGCGTGAATTGGCCTGCGGCATACAAGGAAACTATTGCCGTTGCTGCCTTTGACAAAAATGGTAAAGTTGCTAATTTTTCATCAAAAGGTGAGATGGTTGAATGGGCTGCCCCTGGAGTTGGAATATACAGCACTTATTTAAATAATGCATACGCTTCGCTAAGCGGGACATCAATGGCCTGTCCTTTTATAGCTGGAGTTATATGCTTAATGCTCGCCAAGCATAAAAAACAAGAAAGAGAAACTGGGAAAAATGACTGCAAGACTGTAGAGCAAATTAGAGAGCATTTATTGAAGTATACTCAAGATAAGGGGGAGGTGGGAAGAGATAAGAGTTGGGGGTACGGAGTGATAGACGTAAAAAAATTAATTCTTGATGGGGGTGAGGAGGTTCCAAAACCAGAGCCTGAACCAGAGCCTGAACCAGAGCCTGAACCAGAGCCTAAACCAGAGCCTAAACCAGAGCCTAAACCAGAGCCAGAACCAAAGCCTGAACCAGAGCCAGACATTCCCCACCCTTACCCGGAGC
>Ga0257127_1001582_pt1 | contig 15777 bp, 13 predicted proteins | sample SI060_135mmetaG_FD_190152 | JGI IMG/M metagenome (GOLD analysis project Ga0257127, IMG submission 190152) | Marine microbial communities from Saanich Inlet, British Columbia, Canada - SI060_135m | ecosystem: Environmental > Aquatic > Marine > Inlet | place: Canada: British Columbia | collected... | reverse complement strand
GGGATTTTTATCTTCGTATAATATACGAAAAATGACGAACATAGAAAATCCCGAAAATCCCAAAAAAAATGAATGTATACATTGTAACTATATGACGAGTAGTAAAAAAGACTATGAGAAACATTTACTCACACGTAAACATCAAATACGAACAAATACGAACAATGACGAAGGAAAAATCCTGAAAATCCCAGCTAGAAATAAGGTTTATTCTTGTAATTGTGGTAAACAATTTAAACATGCTTCATCTTTGTGGAACCACAAACAAAAATGCATTCCAACGCAGGAATCCGTAGATGATGAACAAGAAATCCCCGCAAAACCAACCGATTCGGCAATGATCTTAGAATTATTGAAGCAAAACCAGGAATTCAAACAGCTTATGATTGAGCAATCGAAACAGATTCAAGAACAACAAACCGAGAACCAAGAATTACAGAAACAACTTATTGAAGCGGTGAAAGTAAGTGGACCCCATATAGAGAACCAAACAAATATCAACAATAATAATCAAAAATTCAATCTGAATTTCTTCTTGAATGAACAATGCAAAGATGCGATAAATATGTCTGATTTTATTGAGAACATGGAATTAGACATAGAAGATCTGACCGAAACGGGTAGATTGGGTTACGTAGGAGGAATTTCACGTATTTTAATCAATAAATTACAAGAATTAGACATCTATAAGCGTCCTCTTCATTGCACCGACATGAAACGTGAGACATTGTATATAAAAGAGAACGATGAATGGGAGAAACAAGCTAATCCCAAAGACAAAATGGGCTGCATTATCAATAAAGTTGCCAACAAGAATTGTAGAAAATTACCAGAATGGACCGAAAAACATCCCGAATACCAAGTATTTGATTCTCTAGACAATATGGAATATATGCGGTTGACCCAAATAGTCTTAGGTGGATTAGGAGAACAAGAATGCAATCAATTCAAAGACAAAATAATCAGAGGAGTCATCAAAGAAGTCATGGTGAATAAGTAATCGTCTATTTTCAAAAATGTATGTTTTTCAAATTAGAATTCTCTGAAGATTTTTGCACTTTTGGACATTTTTAAAAATGTCTGCCCATCAACGATGATGTCGCAAACCGAACGCATTTATTAGCGTAGACACTCGTTAATTGGTGTTTCTGTTTTATATGATATTTTTGAAGATATCATATAAAAACCTTGTTAGGAAGTTACTTCTTATTTCTTGTATTTTTCTTGGTTTTTCTTACCGTTTTTTTAGGTTTAGTTCTTGTATTTCTGCGTTTTTTCGTCTTCTTACCGCCAGTTTTGTTACGATTTAGCCAAAATGTAGGGTTGGGACGCCCATCTTTGAATGCATCAGGATTATTTTTTATAATTTCATCAAACTCTTTTCGACCTTGTATAACTTCTGGGTGTTCTTTTTGATACTGTGCTACAGATTTTTCAAAATATTCAAAAAACGTATCTAATTTTTGTTGTCGTTCATCCAAATCATCTTGAACTAATTTTATTATGGTTTGTTTCAAAGTTTCATTCGCCTGATTTATCTTTGGTTCTTCATTATTTACAACAGTATCCTTTTTGCCTATATTTGTTTCATATTCCATTATCTTATTTCCCATATCTCCCATATCAGGAAATACAGTTTGTTGCGGAATAACATTCATATCTCTACCTCCTTTCATTATCTTCTTTATTAACTTTTGTAAGTTTTTTGGACGAAATGTTATCAATAAATTAGACAATGTTAGTAAATTATAGTATCTCTGTCGTTGTTTATTTCCCAAATTTACTGGATTCGGTGGTAAAAAGAAATCATTTAATATTTCACATCTACTTTGAAGATTTTCATATATCTCAGGTCCCCTTTCTCTAACAATAGTTTTTTTATTAATATGTTTGCAAATATCAGTAGAATTTTCAAGTATACCGCGGAATACCTTATCAATACCATCTGTATCTACAATCCATTCCCATTTTGACGAATCAAAATCTATAAACATATAATTCGTTTTTATACTATTGCAGCAAGAACACGCGACATCATAAACGGTGTTTTTTAAATCATCTTTATCGTCTTCGATTTCGGTTTTTATCTCATCTTTTTCACGTGTAGTAGCAGTAAATTCATTTAATCCTAATCCTTTTAATTTATGAGACATTTCATCTTTTTCCATACCGTTATAATATAATCCCGTCGTTACTGCTGCTTGATATATATTCAAAACATGCTCACAATGAAATTTTTCTTTTTGGTTTGCTTTTCTTACTCCGCATATATAACAATCTTTTGTGTCTTGCCAGTTCGAACCAAACATATTATAACATTGAGTACCTGTGTTAGACGGTTCAAAAAATTTACGGTAATCAATTCCCTTTCCCTTTAAATAAAGTTTTTCGTCAAATAGTAATTTGATTAGTTTATTGTGTCCAGTGCTTCGTGTTCCTTCTCCTTCAACTATGTCTTTATAATTAATTCCTTGTATATCCTTTACTAATGTTGATATATCGCTTTCAATTTGAATATCCGCAGAGTTGTCTATATCTCTAGAAAAACTATTTACCATTTCTTGTAATTTTACTAATGCTGCAGGGAATATGTCTTCAGTTAATTTATCTAAACCTTGTTTGTTGAGATATTCAATTGGGACCTCTCTACCATCTATATTAAGCACCTTACTATTCAAATCCTCCACCAAATCATACATTTCATTGTATAAAGTGTCGATAGATTTACCGCTGTAAGCGATTTGATTTCTATGTTTTTGCTCTTTTTGTTCTAGTCTTTGCTTTTTTTGCTCTTTTTGCTCTTTTTGTTCTAGTCTTTGCTGTTTTTGTGAAGGCTTCTTAAATTCATTATCGAATTGGTTGTCGTCCAAATTTTTATATCTCCTCTTTACTGCTCGTGTACTTCTTCTTGGTGGTTCCACACTTTCCACCTCACTTTCACTCTCCATTTCTGTATCATATCCTCGTACCTCAAGCAGCTGCACCACAGCCATATGGCCTTTCTTCTCGGCTATCATCAAGGGAGTCTTCTTATTAAAGGTCTTGGTGATGTCAGCTCCGCGCTCCAGCAACACTCTCACTATATCCACACGACCCTCCCGTGAGGCCACGTACAAAGGGGTGACCCCATTATTCACAGCCTTGTTCACATCTGCCCCCGCTGCTATGAGGGCCTGCACTACCTCGAGGTGGCCAAAGCCGGAGGCTGCGAACAAAGGGGTGCCCCCTTTAACCTCAGCCTTGTTCACATCTGCCCCCGCTGCTATGAGCGCCTGCACTACCTCGAGGTGGCCATTGTAGGAGGCATATAATATGGGAGTCTCGCCATCGTTACTGGCCTTGTTCACATCTGCCCCCGCTGCTATGAGTGCCTGCACTACCTCGAGGTGGCCCTTCTGGGAGGCCCAGTATATGGGAGTCCTGCCATTGTTATCGGCCTTGTTCACATCTGCCCCCGCTGCTATGAGGGCCTGCACTACCTCGAGGTGACCCTTGTAGGAGGCCTCGGATATGGGGGTATCGCCATTGTCACTGGCCTTGTTCACATCTGCCCCCGTTGCTATAAGAGCCTGCACTACATCGAGGTGACCCTTGTAGGAGGCATATAATATGGGAGTCTCGCCATCGTTATCCGACTTGTCCTTGTCCGCCCCCGCTGCTATAAGAGCCTGCACTACATCGGTGCGACCTTGAGATGAGGCATTCGTCAAGGCAGTAGTGCCGTCGTCATCAGTCTCGTCCACATCTACATCATTGTTCTGCAAAAGTTGTTTAACTTGTTTATATATCTCTTCTCCGGACAATTCGTTATTATTTATAACGTCTAAAAGTTGCCCACCTCCTTTCTGGGTTCTTAGATGTTTCTTCAAAGTTGTTGATTTCTTTGACGTGTTATTATTATGTTTCTTTACAGTCTTTTTTATCCTCATTATTGAGTATTTATATATAAATACACTTACATTTATTTTATCATTTCAAAAAAAACACTAATTTTTCAAAATAGAATTCTCTGAAGATTTTTGCACTTTTGGACATTTTTAAAAATGTCCAATTTTCATTTTTCCCAAATAGTTTTTCAAAAAAATCTACAAAAACACGTTCAAAGCATAATGCTGTGATTTCTATTTTTCCTTAAAATAATTGGCTGCATATATATTTTTATTATTTTGGTGCGAAAGGATTTAGGCATTTTTATTATTTCCATATATTATACTTTTTTGGAAATAAAAAATGCCGAAAAATGCCGAAATATTCTTGTGCAATAAATGTAACTTCAAATGCAGCAAAAAGAGTAACTATGAGCAACACCTACTCACACGTAAACATAATATGGAACTAAATGGAAATGATTGGAAATCAAAAAATGCCGTATGTGAAAATTGTGAAAAAACCTTCAAAACTGCGTCTGGACTGTGGAAACACCAACAAAAATGCACAAATAAGCAAATGGTGCGACAACATGATCCGGAACCCGATATCTCCAAGCGCGATATTCTAACTATTTTGGAGCAAAATCAAGAATTCAAGCAACTCATGTTGGACCAATCCAGACAAATCCAGAAACAACAAGACGAGAATCAAGAATTACAGAAACAACTCATCGAAGCGGTGAAAATAGGTGGATCCCATATAGAGAACCAAACCATCAACAACAATCAGAAGTTCAACTTGCAATTTTTCTTGAATGAACAATGTAAAGATGCGATAAATATGTCTGATTTCATTGAGAACATGGAATTAGACATGGAAGACCTCACAGAAACAGGTCGTTTGGGTTACGTAGGCGGCATTTCACGCATTTTGGTGAATAAACTCCAAGAATTGGATATTTACAAGCGTCCTCTTCACTGTACAGACATGAAACGCGAAACATTGTATATCCGAGAAAACGACGAATGGGCAAAAGAGGACCATTCCAAAGAAAAACTCAAGGAAATCGTGGAGAAAGTGTCCAATAAAAATTGCCGAAACATCAAACAGTGGACGGATGAACATCCCGACTACCAAGTATTTGATTCATATGAGAACATGGAATATATGAAACTCACCCAAGCAGTGTTAGGAGGACTTGGTGAACAAGAATGTCGTCAATTCAAGGACAGGATCGTCAAAAGTATCATCAAAGAGGTGATGGTGAATAAATAATATATCGGTTGTATACAATAAAAAATAAGATATCTATCCTATTTTTTATTCAAAGTCGCTCATTGTCCCTTTTTTTTGAAAGATTCCATCATAATTTGGTTGCGTTCTTTGAAAGATTCCATCATAAGTTTATGGTTGGCTATTTTTCTGGCCAATTCTTCATTGGGGCACTTCGCCAGAGCGACTGGTTTCTTCGCATTCCGAGGCCAGGGATATACACGAAGAGGTATCATTTTTTGAAATGTTCCGTCTGCTAATCTTCTGAAATACATTTTTGATTGCGTTATATACATTATCTATGGTGCTAGTGTCTATATTGTATTTTTTATTGATTTTTACCAGCGACCGGCGCGCTTCATATCCGCCTTCGCAATTGTCGCATCTCCATGGGCGCGATTATCGTGGCGGTCCTCCCACATGTAATTTGATGCCACATTTTGTCCACCGTGATTGCGCGCCTTGATATGACCCGCATCTTTGCGATCCATATGCGCTTGTGCCTGTTGGTCATTCAATCCCATTTCCCTGTATTTGTCGTAAGCATAATTGCGGACAGCCTGGTTATTTTTCAATTCACCCGCGTCGCCATTTCTGATACCACGATTAATGGCTTTCGTATGTTCTCCGTAGGGCATTATCGTGTGTGTGTGTGTGATAAAATATATCTATTAGTGAAATAGTAGGAATTAGATTATTAGATATCAATTTTTCAAAGTGCTTGTTTTTTACAAAACAACAACGATTTTCTTGCAATACATACACTTTCACTTAAAATCGTAATATAGTCAATCACAACTATATTTGTGAATTTCGCAAAAAATTGAATAGAACATATATTCGGTATTTGTATTATCACATATTCGTTGTATGATGAACGAACAGTTGCGTTTGAAAGTAAAATGGGCGTTGGAACCCTATGTAAATGGACTAACATACCAAGTAAAAAAAACGGACACGATGACTTCAAAACAAATTAGAGACAACGCGCAAACGCAAGAAAAAGAGTGGGGTAATCGTATGATTGGTCAGAGCAATAACGGAAATTGGACAACTGTTCTAGGTGAGCACATGGTGCGCGATATCTTGGCGTTGAGAGGCGAAAATCCCCGACGCCCAGAACATAAAGGAGGTTATTCCCCGGACTGGGAAACAGATGATTATATATACGAGGTCAAAACTCGTAACTGGACCACGTCGGGAACAGCGGGCGAGAAGGTGCTTGGGACCATGTATAAATATAGCGATATCCCAGTTTTATATGAGAAACCGTTGAAAATAGTATGTATTGCCTACCAAGAGCACGAATTAACGAACGGTCCCACGCGTATCTTCGGAGAATTGTCTGAAAACAAACAAAAATTTATTGATTTGGCGAAAAGTATGAACATTGAGTATATGAAATTCAGCGACCTAGTGAAAGACCTAGAAAATCCCATTTAGTTATAAACAATCACTTCCATGGTGGTGGAACCAGGGTTTTTGGAGTTGATGGCTCTCCGGGCAACAATGTCTTCGTGTTGATAGTCTTTAAAATTATCCATAACAAAGTCCACTTTCGCATTACTCATAGCGAAATGGATTTTTTTCTTGTTTAATGATTTGATACCATCAAATAATTTGTTATGGGCATCCAAATCAAAGCCATCCGCAACATAACCAACAAACGATTTCGCATTTTCGGGAGCATATGGAGGGTCCAGATAGACAAAATCGCCCTTCGTGGGTGCTCGTATAGAGTCTTCAAACCCCCGACATGCGAATTCCACGCCTTGGACCAACTCACTGATCGAATTCAATTCGTCTTTGGTGATGATGGTGGGGGTCGTTTTATAATGACCATATGGCACATTGTAACCGTTGGGTCCTTCACGATACATGCCTCTGAAGCAGAGTTTGTTAATAATCATAAATAGAGCCGAACGTTCTACGCTGTGTTTGTCCTCCATGATATTGTATTTATTACGTATCCAGTAATAATAGCTTTCTTTGGACGTCTTTGCTTGTTCTAATGTGTTGGGTTTTCGGTTGATGTCGGTTCCTTCAATACTATCATATGCGTGTATGTATGTTTCAATATGTCTGAACAATTCGTCTTTGTTGTTTTGGACGTGTTTGTATACATGAATGAGTGTTTCGTTGATATCATATGCATATATCTTGTTTTTGATAACGATTTTTTGCTGTTTTTGTAAAGAAAGCACCGCCAACAATACACTCCCTCCACCCAAGAACAATTCGTGATAATTGTTTATTTCCTTTGGTAACTTGTTGGTCACGTTGTCTATAATCTGCGTCTTTCCTCCGACCCATTTTAAGAATGGTTTTTGTAATTTTTGTTCGGTGTTCTCGGGTTCAATGATGATTTGTTTCTTGACTGTTTTTTTGGTCTTTTTGATTGGCGTGTTTTCGCAAGCTTCGCATTGAGTTGCGATGTCCTTTTTGTTCACAAGTTGTAATCTTTCGTCTACTGCTTTGTTTACCATTTGTTGAAAATTGTCTTCAAACAACTGGAGTTTGGTCGTCAATTGTTGAACCTCTATTTTTAATTGATTGATCGTATTCGCACTACCTCCACACGGCGTTTTACGCCGTTTGTGCGAACCATAATGTGATTTTTGAGCGAATTCTTTTCCGCAATCTTCACAGCTGTATTTTCCCATGTCTTCTATATACTATATTTGGATCCTAATTCTAAGTCAATTTTGTATATTAACAAAAAATAACAACTTTCGTTAAATCTAATTTTGTGCCATATAAAATTGATTTTTATCCTTCAATAGGAGGATAATATAGAGATACAGATACAGATACACGAATAGAAGATGACCACACTTGAAACTACGGCTACGTTGGAGGATATTACGGAGGCATTGGAGGCCATTGAGATATACGAGAAGCAGAGCACGAACACAGAGAGTCAAGTGGATGACCTAGCCGATGCGTTGGGGTCCATTACGTTAAACAAGAAAACAGCCCCGACCGAGACCATGAATGACATAGTTCTGAAACTGATCCCCGCCCTTATGAAGCGAATCCGTCAGTATCACGAATTGTTCACGCAACCTCTCATTGCTGAATTCTGGGAAGAGACGTTACATAATGCGTTTGCTGATTCTGGATTTTCAACCACATGGAAAGCCGATAGGTCACACAAGGTCGGTGAGGACATGCGCATTGAAAATATGCCGAATTCGCGGATTTCATGTAAGTCGGGACAGTTGACCACGCCTCGCAAAGGAAGCCCAAGTGTGAAGTTCAATGGAAGCAGAACCACGAGTCAGGAGAGTATAGCCGATAAGATAGCGCATCTATCCGCCGACCACGACGACTGGTATTTCCTTTTGGCCAAAAAGAAGCCATTTGATAAAACATACCGATTGCTTATCTTTGAATCGTCTGTGTGTAAGGTGAACAAGTTGACTTGGGCTGAGAATGATTCAGGAAAGCAGTGGATTGGCGTAGGCGATTTCCAAGCAAGCATTAACAAGAGCATGAGTTCTCAGTTGTGGACGACCTTGCCGATGGATATGGTGACCTACAAATATGACATTGTGGTCTAAGACTCGTTTCTTAGTAGAAAACAACAAAAACAACAAAAATAAAAAATATGTAAATACTGTATATTTTTTTCTAATTTATGCGCGCGAATTACGAGGTCTCTACCCCACGCAGTCTTTCATTACACAGGTCTACATAGTCTTCATTGATTTCATATCCGATAAAGTGGATATTGTGTTTTTTTGCCGCCACACATTCGCTTCCCGAGCCTGCGAAAGGGACCACCAATACCGTATCTTCGCCATTTTTGCTGGCCTTGATGAGTTTTTCGCACAATTCCAATGGTTTTTGAGTGGGGTGATTCACGCGTTCCTTTTTGCCGGCACCTCCCGCCAATGCGGATATCTTGATCACATCGCGAGGCAGAGCGCCATTTGCGTGAGCCGTATACGTGGTCTCTTTTTCACCATTACTGAATCGTCCCTTGGTCGCTTTTCTCACCTTTCCTGCCGCGTTCTTTAAGAAAGTGTCGGTGTATGGTTCTCTCACATCGTCTTTGTTGAACACCGGCTTCTCTTTGTAGCAACATAGAATACTTTCGTGTGTTCTCTGCCAGAAGTTCAAAGAAGGGGTCACTTTGTTGGTGTAATGCCAAATGATCCATCTCACATTGATGTTGATTCTTACACGAATGAAAGCCAATATCTCACTGAATCCATAAATATAGAGGGTTCCTGCGGGTTTTAGAATACGAATACATTCGCGAATCCAGTCATCGCACCAAACCAAATAATCATCCATTTTTTGCTTGTCGCTATTGTTACCAAAGTCCTTGCCGATGTTATAGGGTGGGTCGCATATAACGATGTCTACAGACTCATCTTTGATTTTTTTCATCCCCTCAATACAATCCTCCTTCACCACTTTCTGTGTTTTCTCGCCGGTATTTGATACAATGTCTGTTTTCGTAGAGTCGGTGAATGTGTTTTCCACCACAGACGGTTCGGTTGGCGCAATGTGTTCATTTTTTTTGCCTTCCAGTTTGTTTGTGATGATACCTTCTACTACCTTTTCCAATGTCTTCTTGTTATCCTGACAAGGTCTCTTCCGATTCATATGCTTGTCATAGTGCGATTTCTGTGAAAACTCCTTCAAGCAACGTTCGCAAGTATAATCAGGCATGATATGTATATAACTACTTGTTGTATTTAACTCATTTTAACAAAAAGAGTTAAAGTTCGGTATGTTTCAATTTTGTATCATAATAAAGATAATCCTATTTGGTGCATGTTATTTCTCTTCGTTATATAAATGAGTAACATCACCTATTATTCGGCCATTTATATTATCAATCGTTCCAAAAAAGTGGCGTCAAAATTGTGTTTCTCTGGATATGCTTGTGAATTCTTACCACAAGAAATAGAGTTGCGGGAATTCGCAGGTTTAGTCGCAAATATGCAAAATATGTGCTTCAAGGACGAGAACACCGACAATGAAAATAGTGAACGTTTGTATGATTTGTTCGATGCTACTGCAGATAAAACCATGGCGGTAGCTCTTTCTTTAGGATATGACGTTAATTTCACTGATTACACAGAGTTTGTAGATGGTGGGTCGGCAACCATTCAAATGAGTTCGCAAGATGTATTGTCTCATCAGCAACCATGGCTCAATGAGGTGTGTCGTTCAAAACGTAGCACGCAAATAAGGAAGGGACCAGTCCAGCGTATGATGAAGTTAATTGATAAGTATATAACCGATGTATTAATGAAACAATACAAGAAAGTGAACGGGCTGTATTTGTATGTGGAAAAAGAGCCTGAACACGGCGACCCCGAGTTTTTATTAGCATATTACAAGAAGTATGGGTTCAAAGAGTTCCTTTTAGGTGGAGATGTGGATGAAGAATATTACTATATGAAGAAATGTTACGGAAAAGACGTATCATCTTTGCGTAAAACCAAGACAAAAAGCACAAGGGTTTCTAAGAAACGCAAAACAAATTCCACTGTGAAAAAGGTAGCAAATATTTGAATGAATGATTATTCTATGTATAATTTTACTCAATGTAATAAAATAAAATAATATATAAATATATACAGTATAAATAATGTCGTATGTGATTGATTATAAAGATAATAATATATTAGTAAATGGAAAGCCAATATTAGATATAAACAATATACGAAGCATTCTGGATGGTGTTAGTAGTGTAAATTATGATACCATGATTGCTCATCAACATACGTTGAATTATTTAGATAGTATTAAAGATGGGACCAACGCAGCAACACTCATGCAACTAAATATGTACCCTATGCGAGAAAAAACATATGGGTATACGCCTATATATGATAAAGATTTACATAAATTAGAAAATACTGTAACAGAAGTATTGTCTCCATATATACATCAAATAACATGGACAAAACTAAAGAAGAGAAGTCCTCTGAATGAACCTTTACAAATAGAGAATGTTTTCAGAGATTGTGGTCTTGGTCCAGATACATTTATAGAACAAGGTTTCAAGGAACATAGTAACATTGCAACGTATATTGATCCTGCTACTAGGGATAATAATCCTGCAAAAGTATGGCCAGAAAATGGCGAAACTATTGAATTTAGTCCCGAATTTATGGAATTATTTGGTTTAGAAAACTCTTCTTTGAAAAGTAAGACAGTAAGCAAATTAAAGTTTGACTATAATCTGACTACTCATGATATTACGTTTTCTTATAATGGTAAAGATGTATTCGGGAAAGACCCAAATAATAATTATTTTTCAGGCAATACTAATAAGAATAAAATTTTAAAAGATTCGAGAGCAGATGCAAATACCAAAAAGGCATTGATTTCTTTGAAAGAATGGGGTGATAAAATGCAAGTGTTAATTGTATTAGCTTGGAAAGCTGTTCATTCAGACAGTACATATACACTTATTACTTGTGATAAAGTCGTATATACTTTATGTTTATTACTAGGTGTTAAATGCATTTTTACTGGAGCAGATTCAAAAAGCGGTGATAAAAAATATTCAATTACTATATTTGAACCGAGCGACGACCCAATCGGAGATGCTGCAAAACGATTCAACAAAAATAAGGAAGAAATTATAAAAGAAAATGATACTCACATAAAATCTATGACAATTCTTTCGAATAAATCGTCATCTCCGCTATATATAGATGGAGTGACTGAACCACTTGTATTAAAAAGGTCTTTTTATGAAAATGTACTAACTGATATGCAAATTATTCAAAACGACTTGATTAATATTCCTGAATTAAAATATGATACGGATTTGACCATTTCCGATATTGAAAAAAAAATCAAGGCATTGAAAACTGACTATTTAATTAACAAATTTATACGTTCTGTTAAAGGAAATCTTAAATTGAATAGAGCTAAAAAGTATACAGCATCAGTTTCACTTAAACCTAGTTTTGGTTTGACCACAAATAATAATATAACTTTTTATGACCTTGCAAGAAAGGATTATATTGAAACGACTAAGACTGTACCTGTATCTTTTATGCAACCTCAAAACAGAGGAACCAGGAATCGTAATATTATTTCATCAAGGCAACGCGCTGGAAGCAAATTTACACAAAAGAAACCTACTGTTGCAAAAGTAGAACGTAACCCCGTAAAACCAGGTTTTAAAGCGGAAACTAAAAAAATGGACGTAGTAGCATTAGCATTTGCGAATACTGACTATTATTTTGATCCTATAAATACTTATTATAACGAACGGGTTCCCGTCGAAGATGAGGCGCCTGATGATAAGTTAGTAGATTATATCCTAGAACCTCGCGTAAAGGACTTGAATAGGGAATTAATGAATCAAGTTATAGAAATTCTATCTAAAAAAGGTATTTTAAAGTTTTTTGATAGTGTCTATTCTATGATATTAGTACATTCTTATATAGATAATGGAATACCAATTGACTATTACGATCAAAGTGACGATGTTAGTCAATTAGAGAGTTTAGTTGATAACATAATTGAAAATGATTTGGTATTACCCCTTGAACAAGAAAATATGGATGTTGCAAATGAGATGGAAACTGTTTTTGAAGTACCAACTTATCAATCAATAGAAACAAAACAAGGTGGCAGAAAGCGCACCACTCAAAAAGGCAGTTCCAAACCCAAATCTACATTGACCGATAAACTCAAGACATACAAAGAAGGCGATACATTCGCCCACGATGGCAAGAAATACACGTTAGGTAAAAAGAAACATTACACAACTAAAACCCTCACCACATTAGCAGACAAACTGAAAGCACACGAAGAAGGCGATTCGTTTGAACACGACGGCAAGAAATATACATTAGGACCCAACAAGCACATGAAGATTGATGTGGTTGGTGGTAAGAAGACACGCAGAAAGAAGTCCACCCGTCGCACGAGGAGAAAAACTTCCAAAAAATAAACTTCCTATGTTCTCAAACCAATAATATTGTAATCATTCGTCATACAATATTATTTACTTCTTCTTCTGGGTGCTTCTCTTCTTCACCGTCTTGTTTCTGTGGGACTTGGCCTTTCTGCAGTAAGTTCTCTTGGGTCCAGCCGCCACCTTGCATCCTCTCACCTTCTTGCACTTGTTAGGTCTCTTCACTGTTTTTCCTTTGCACAGATTCTTGCGATCCATAGTATACACTAAACCTAGAAAAAAGTCAAGACGACCTTTTCTTTTTATTTATTTTTTTATTTTACTCCGTTTTCTCTTGAATACGCTTGGAACGACGAGGAGGCGGAGGAGGCGGAGGAATATTTTCTAGAGTGGATTTGTTCTCGCTTTCCAACTGTTCACGCGCCAACCGTTCGCGCTCTCGCTTTTCCAGTCTGTATCGCTTACGCACGAGTGCGATCTGCGCATGCATTTCTGCTTCCAATTCGTCACGGATTCGGTCCCAGTCATCCATATTGTGTTCTTCCCAGAACGCGGTTCTAAGACAAAATCGCTTGTGGTCGCTCAATACAATCTGGAATTTTGCCCAAATGAGGCGGATCTCGCGGTCTTCGTTGATGTTAATAACAGGCATATTATCTTATTCTTGTTGTTGCTTACTGTTTGTATAGAAAACAATCAAATAACTATCAATTTTCCTTGATTATGGAGAACACAAGCAGAACGTCTCAAATGAGGAGGAAGAAACAGGTCCAAAAAATAAATAAAAATAATGTTCTCAAATCAATAAAAAGTCAATTGACTTTTAGTTTTAGTTTTTGTTTATGTTTATACTTCTTTATGCTGTCTTTGTATACATACTACCACGTCTGTATGGTGCTAAAGGGTCATTGGACGTTTTACTATGAACACGAGCAGAACGTCTCAAAGGAGGAGGCGATGATTCTTGTGCCTTCTTGCGTTCCAAACTATCCTGTCGTCTTTTCTCAAGCATTGATTTATGTTCTTCGCGCAATTGTCTTTCGTTTTCTGCCTTCTCAGCTCTTACAATTTCCCGCGTCTCATAGATTTCCTTGCGACGCTGGGATTCCAAATCTCGGCGAACTTGTTCCCATTCATCCAAAGTATTATTTTTCCAATGTGTTCTTCTTGAACGCTGATGGTCAGCCAACATGTTCTTGTATTTGGACCAAATCAAACTGAGTTTGCGGTCTTCGTTAATATCGATAGGCATAATTGTTCTTGTTGTTCTTCTTATTGTTTCACTGCTTCTAATAACAAGCAGTGAAAATATTTCAATTTTCCACGATTTTTGGAGAACATTACACTCAAAATATTAATCTTTCATTAAACGCTTGACGAAACTATCCGGACTGTCCGGGTAACGATGATAACACTCCAGAACCTCTTGAGGGGTCTTGTTAATATACACGAGCTGGTCCTCGTCAATCAGGCAGGGTTCGTTATACAAGTGCGTGTACATCTCACAAATGAAGTCCGCGCGAGCATTTCCAATGGCTCCTGTGTAGTGTTCTCGTATTTCGTCTAGAAATCGGACGATATCTAGCGTTGCGAACTGGTCGTTGGACAACTTAAATTCTATCATGTAGTCGGCAATGGTTTGTTTTGACTGACCGTCAGAAGACGAATGTGTTAGCTGTATGTCACAATATATATCGTCACTAAGTTGCATAGACATGGTTACTATATTATTGTTTTTAATTGTACACAAAATTTGTTTAATCAAACTAACAACCTCATGTTCGGTTCTCGTTCGTAGTAAATAACAACACAGTAGAATAAATTCGTTGCTATAATCATTCGTTGTCTTTACGTTCTTAGATACTTTTGTCAAATAGGTATGTTGAGAACCTTGCACACAAAACGTATTCATTTCTGAATAATCAATTCCCAAATTCATGAAAGAATCTGTGTCACATACCTGTGAAACATGGTTGTATAGCAGATAACTGAACAAATAAACAGATAAAGTAAAAATATAAAAAAATGGGTCTTCAAATTCCATTGTAATAATGTATTATATCGCCATCCCTTTATTTATCATTACAATAATTTATTATTTGCGAGAACATATATTATTATTCTAGAGTGCGATAACATCATTCAATACACCATGCGAATATCCGCCAGCGTTTCGCAAGTTGATATCTTGATTGTTTTCTTCTGGTTCTCGTATTTGAAATGTAAATGGTCAATGTCTATGCACTTCATGTATACATAATATACACCCGCATATTTTAGATGTCTTTTACATAAAAGAGTCTTTACATTTATCAAAATTATATAGATACAGGTGTCTATATAATGTATAACGGAAGGAGACAGATGTATAAATTTACTCGTCACAATGCGATAAAGCGGAAACAGAACAAAAAGGCCAATATTATTATAAAGAACGACGACGACGACGATGACGAAGACCCCGAAGAAGAAGACAAATTGCGAAAAATCACCCGTGATGAGAACCATATTTATTTTCACGCAGAAGTAGACAGAGGAAGTGTCTTTGAAATGATAGAACACCTTCGCACATGCGAACTGGACAACATTGTCACTGCACATAACTTATGTTTGGACGAAATCCCGATTTATTTACACATTAACTCATTTGGTGGTTGTTTGTTTGATGCAATGACCGCGATTGATGCGATTCAATCATGTAAGGTACCTGTATATACTATTATTGAAGGCGC
>Ga0257127_1001570_pt1 | contig 15870 bp, 10 predicted proteins | sample SI060_135mmetaG_FD_190152 | JGI IMG/M metagenome (GOLD analysis project Ga0257127, IMG submission 190152) | Marine microbial communities from Saanich Inlet, British Columbia, Canada - SI060_135m | ecosystem: Environmental > Aquatic > Marine > Inlet | place: Canada: British Columbia | collected... | reverse complement strand
AACAAATAATTAAACAAATTGGTACTGATGGTCGTATCACCGGTCAGTTCCACATTCGTCCCCGACTTCACTACATATTGACTGACTGTAGAATCCAATTCACTTATAATATAAGAAGTATACGCGCGGAATCCCAAAATCCATCCCAGCGTGGTGTCCCACGTGGTATTCCGTACACTGGATACACCCGAGAAACATTTCGCGAAACTAATTGGGTCGAAAAACAGCAATTTGTAGTCATCCGGCGTATACACTTTGTTTATTGTTAACCGCATGTTGGTCAGTTCTCGACCAAGTGAATCTGTGGAAATAGTAATGGATGACTCACTTGCCACCGTTCCAACAAATTTCGCGTTCATCGCACTCAACAGTTGGGCACGAGAATAATTTCCATCGGTGATGGTAAACGACAAAATATTACGGTCATCTTGGACACCGTCTTCAAACGGAACCAATTGAAATTGATTGTTATCTGATGTAATTTCGATAAAACGGCCGGCATCGGTTAACGCACCATTGCTTCGCACACCTCGTCCAATCACTGTACCAATGTCGTTCGTTACATTGAAAGATAAATCCGCCCCCGGAACATCGGTTGATACATAAGGACTATTCAATAATTGGAATGAAGTATCTATCATTGTACGATCAATTTGTAGACTGTTATACCAAATGTTATTGCTCAAGTCCAATAAATCTGACCCCGAAATGTCTTGGAATTGCACATTGAAATCGTCTTCCGACAATTGTTTACTTATAAAAATATTCAAACTACAGTCCAATCTTCCAGGCGTATTACTCGATTGAACTTTGAAGGTAGACCCACTCAGCACATTCACATTGTCTATGTCGGCAAATACGCTATTGAAGGTATTTTCAATCACGTTGGATAAATTGACTTGGGAGATGAAATTACTCGGTTGGGTAGGTATCACTACGTTATACGATAGGTCGGGCGATAGGTTATTCAGGCTCGAATGTGGGTCCACTGTTAATAAATCGTAATTGGTAATCGCATAATCTGATTGGTCGTTAATTTGGAAACCAATACTAATCGCTGTTGTATCACCTATTGTACCCGTACCTTGTGTAGTCGCCGTTCCATCAGTGTATCCTAAGCTGCTGAAAAATCCGCTTCCAGGAATGGTTGCTTGGAATTCGTTTTGTTGGAAATCGCGCAATACGTCAAAAGCGAACTCCAAATAACCGTCGCTATTTAACGTCACCCCTGAATTGTTTTCAATTATGTAGTCTTGTTCCTTCAAGTTGTCGTCTAATGTATTGATGACTTGGTTGAGCGAATAACTCGTCGTCGACGTGGGAATCGAAAACGATATATCGTTGGTTGCCGAATCAAATAACGGTTTGTTGCAACTCAGTACCACGCGTGGAATGTTTTGACTAATGTCAAACGATGTACTTTCATCTTGAATACTCCCGAATTCAGAAACCACCGTGTTTAATTCAACGTCGTGTTGTTGAAACCTGAAACAAGAATTCGCTCCTACGAAAATATCTGTGCTTGGTGTAGGAAATAGTACTTTGAATTTGGAATTCGCAACATTGTTCGTTGTATTTCTATCAGGTTTCAAACGCAATTCAAAATAACTGTTGTTTCCGGCATCCGTTGTAATGCGTGTAATCGCCGATTCAGACGATAAATGTATGTTATTGGATAAATCGATAATCAATTGATTCACAATTTGCGTACGCACATAATCTACTCCCGTTGTTAGCGACAAAGTGACATTGAAAGACAAATCTACATTGCTGGGAACGCCGGTTTCTTCACTTGGACCAATGTATTTGTATATTGTGAAAAAATTGTTCGTGGTGTCCAATAAAAATGCTTTGTTTTCATTCGCATTTGCGGTGTCTGTTGCTAATGGTAAATCTTGGGTCGATTCCATATTGAACAAGTTATAAGAGCCGTCTTTAAACCCCAAGAAATTCGGTATCGTCGCTCGACGCAAATTCAACGATGCATCTGGCGAGTCGTCTTCCAGTTCAAATGCAGACGTACCATTCGGAAAATTCAAATAATAACTTGTTTCGTTGTATTGTTTTTCAAAACCTAAATTCAATTTCACGCGCGATGTTTGTTGATTCAAAGACATCGATGTATTACCGAAACTGACATCTGTACTTGTTGTTACTAGCGTACTGATATTTTCATTGATGGCGTCCACTAATTCTTGAGGACTGTAATTACCTGCCGACACCGTAATTGTATAATCATGATTGCCATTGTCGATTCCTGCCGAGTTTCCTTTAATCACAAAAAAATTACTTCCGAAATCGTTGTTGATGGTGTACCACGTATAAGGAATTTGTACGGAATATAATTTGAGCGATACCACGTCTTTCAATGGGTCAGATAGGTCAAACGTAAATTCCGTAGAAAGCGCATCTTTGTTGTCGCGGTATTGACTATCAATACTGATGACTCGTTTGATAGTTTGTTGTAACAACGGATTCAACTGTCCCGTTGTATAAGCTAAGTTGCGTGTATATCCAACGGGTGCTTCGTTTTCTCGACTTGGTTGAGTTTCAGTCAACGTTGTCGGTTTCGGCGCATTGTTGTTAAATCCTTCGTCTGTTGCGCGTTGTTTTATTTTGTCTTCTTGCGAGATGTTTGTATCTATTTCTTCCACGGGCGCATTTGGTTCTTGGATTTCTTGATTTTCTTCTTCGCCTTCGTCGTCTTCTTCTCCCAAATCAAAAAAACGAGTATATATGTCTTCAAAAAAAATGGCCAATTGGGTACCACTTTCTCCAGGAATGTTTTTGTATTTGTTAATATTGAATATGATTTTGGCTTCTAATTCACGGTCACTTGGATTGTGATTCAAATCCAATATAGTTAATAATTCTTCTTCGCTGTATTTACTTATATCGTATTCATCGGATTTCATTGTTGTTATATTTCAGTATATAAACCTTCTATATTATTATTTTTCGTTTTTGTTTTTGTTGTCTTGTTTCACAGACATTCGCTTTTTGAACATGTCTACAATAAATTTGGTCAAATCCAGTTTCTTCGAAAGTTCATACAAGAGTTCCACCGGGAAACTTCGTAGACCTTGACCTCGCTTCATATGTTTATTTCCTTTGAAACATAGTCTATCAAACAACTGCATCACGCTTTCTTCGTCGTCATTCATATCGGTGCGGTCAATCCGACAATTTCCAACAAATACATAGCGGTTGTAATTTCGGTTATCATATACCTTGTATTTGTCCCGAATTGCTCTATTTTTTACCATTCCTATACCGATGATTTCATTGGTGTCGTTATTCATTTCCAATACAAACATGGTGGATTCGTAGGGGATTTTTTGTGTCACTGCTACTGGGCAACAATAAATACAGCCTTTGTGATTCAATCGTTCCCGGTAGTTGACGTTCTCTTCCCACGTGGTATTGTTAAAGCGACTCGTCATAATGAACTTGTTCATGGCGGTTTTGAATTCTTTCAACTTCTCTTTTTCGCGCATTTGTTCTTCCATCTTCTTTTGGTATTCCGACATATTGGATTTTGTTTTTTGCTATAATAAATAATCGTTACCATTATGTATTATATATTTTCCTATTCAATTTTGTCATTTATCTTGTTTACTGTGATTTATTATTTTTGTATTTTATGCTTCCAATGCCGTTACACGCGTTTTCAAATCTTCTATTTTTACTAATTGTTCATCAATCGTCGCGTCTTGTTGTTCAAGTCTTGTCTGTTTTTCTTGGTTGGATTTTATTAAATACGGGATGAGCCCAGTATAATCCACCGTTGCGGATTTGTTTCCCCATCCCAACGACGTATAGTCCGGGTCGTTCTGGATGTCGTTTCCGCTTAAATCGTATTCTTGTGGTGTTAATTTGTTTCCATATTCGTCTTCTATGTGAATCAGATGACGCAGTTCAGGCGCATTGTAGTAGATTTCTTGGGCGATTAAACCACTCTCGGTCTTTGTTCCGGTTCCACCATTTTGGACCAAATCATTTAATTTTGTATAAATTTGTGGAGACAACTTCTGGATGGTTTCCGTCGCATTTGTGATGTATTGCTCGTTTGTCTTTCTGCGATCATCCGATGAATGCTGCAACGCATTCGCACTGTACAAGTCTCCGTTTTCACGAATGGAAAATGCTTGGGTTTGTCCGGCGGTTTCCACATAGACGACTGAATTGCTCGAACTGGTTCCCGCACTTTCTACGATGAATGCTCCTTGGTTGCTAGTCGCGATGCTCGCTCCGCTTTGTCCTTGGTTTATCCACGTAGTTCCACTTATGTCTACGGTTCCGTCTTCTATCTTCATGGTCTGGCCATATGAATAAGAGTCAAAAACGGTAGTGCTACTGGTCACGGTTGCGATCAATTCATACATACGAGACAAACCAGTATTGGTTGCTCCCACATCCATCGCACGAGAGGCTCCTACGAATTTGGTTCCATCCCTACTCATCGCACAACTTTCTCCCCACCACTTATCAATGTTATCGCTGTTTACTATTTTCACGATCCTCGCCCAACTTCCATCGCTATATTTATAGATAAACACCGTTCCTTTCCTATAAGAAGAATCACTACTTAGATTGGGCGCTACACCATCACTTGTTATCAATAACGTTCCATCTCCGCTTATTTTTAAATCTTGTCCATAACTATGGGTTTGGGAGTCTAGTTCTTCCAGCGTGTCGCCCATTTGGTCCCACGTGTTTCCTACGCTATCATATTTGAATATGTTTACGGTGCCCCTAAGTTGCCCATCTGACCCTCCGTCTGGAGCACCTACCGCCAATATTGTTCCATCACTACTTAACGATACATTCTGACCAAACTCACTTCCGCTACCATTGAAGTTCGACCCTTCTATTGTACTACCTACCTGAGACCAACTATCCGAACTATAGTCATATATAATTACGCGACCCGCACCCGAATTGTGGTCGTGATTACCAATCGCCAATCTGGTTCCAGCATTGTTTAATGAGATGGGTCTATGACTTGCGGTAAGATAATGCGTTGACGTAGTTTCACTTATTGAACTCCCGATTTGAACCCAATCATTTGTATCATCCGAATATTGATATACCTTCACATATCCACCAGTCATTGAATATCCCGCTACTATGTTTCCCTCTCCGTTTATCGCAACACCCTGTCCACCAAAGTTGTGACCTGATGAATTACCATTTATGATACTTCCCTTTACACTCCAAGCACTATTGATGTATTCATATACCTCCATTGTTCCAGAACCGTTATAGGAACCGACTACTACAATATCCCCAGTGTTGTTAATCGCGACTGACTGACCAAATTGTGCTGCGCTATTGGTGCTATAATATGGCTTTATGGTACTGCCCTTTTGAACCCATGACCCACTTTGATAGTTGTATATAAATGCCGCTCCTCCGGCCGTGCCACTTGTATTGTTTAATCCAAATGAACCAGCAATGAGCACCGTCCCGTCTTCATTCATATCAACCACTTTACCGCGAGACTCCCCAGATTCTGTGCCAACTATATCACTTCCTAATTGTGATGTGCTGTAACTGTATGTATTTGTCGTTGTGTAGTTTTCTACACTGGTACCTATAAATGACACTATCCCACCGCTTACGTCCATGGTGTCTATGCTCGTTCCAGAAACAGTGTTTCGTACCTTGAAATTTCCACTTATATCCACAAAATCTTGTATGTAGCTTTTTACTATTTTATTCGCACTTGCATCTGCTAACCAAGACATTCTATCTACTAGGTATATATATTAGATTATATATTGAAATTACTAAAATATCTAAGTTACTTTCTCCACTAAGTTATTTATGTCTCTTTACCACTTTTATTCGCTTATATACATTGCTATTCTTGTATATAAACCTTCTTATCTCGTCATTCTAGACCTCCCATTTATTTTGATTCCAATGAAGCAATTCTTGTTTGGAAATCTTCTATCAGTGTTTGTTGGTCATTGATTAATTCTTGTCGTTCTTGTATACACGCGTCTTGTTCTTGGTTGGATTTTATTAAATACGGGATGATTCCCGTATAATCCACCGTTGCGGATTTGTTTCCCCATCCCAGCGCAGTATAATCCGGGTCGTTCTGGATGTCGTTTCCACTTAGGTCGTATTCCTGCGGCGTCAATTTGTTTCCATATTCGTCTTCTATGTGAACCAGATGACGCAGTTCAGGCGCATTGTAGTAGATTTCTTGGGCGATTAAACCACTCTCGGTCTTTGTTCCGGTTCCACCATTTTGGACCAAATCATTTAATTTTGTATAAATTTGTGGAGACAACTTCTGGATGGTTTCCGTCGCATTTGTGATGTATTGCTCGTTTGTCTTTCTGCGATCATCCGATGAATGCTGCAACGCATTCGCACTGTACAAGTCTCCGTTTTCACGAATGGAGAATGCTTGGGTTTGTCCGGCGGTTTCCACATAGACGACTGAATTGCTCGAACTGGTTCCCGCACTTTCTACGATGAATGCTCCTTGGTTGCTAGTCGCGATGCTCGCTCCGCTTGCTCCTTGGTTTATCCACGTGGTTCCACTTATGTCTACGGTTCCGTCTTCTATCTTCATTGTATTGGTGTTGAAAGACACTATTCCACCGCTTACGTCCACAAATCTAAACTCCTCATCTGTGACTGTTGTTGTAGTAACCCCATAAGCACTTGCGTTTGATGAATCAGACACGCTAGCGGTCGCCTTGTATGATTGAAGTTGACCCGCCTTTGAATTTGCTTTGTGATTAGCGACTACCAGTATTGTTCCATCGCTGTTTAATGCCGGGCCCATATATTGCGAACTTGAACTCATTAAAGACGTATTTGAACCAAATAGAGACCACGCACTATTTTTGTATTTGTATACATATGACCCGTATGTGCTGCCGGCCACAAATACGGTTCCATCACCACTTATCGCCAATCTACCGGTTTGGCCAAACTCTCCGTTGCTGTTCGGATTATATATGTTTGACCCCATCTGACTCCATGTCTGGGTGTCTGCGTTATACTGATACACCGCCGCCATACCCTTACTACCACTATAGGTATGCGAACCTAATGCAATGACGGTTGCGTCATAATTCATCGCCATAGCATACGTATGTGTTGCATCAAGATACACCCCATTTCCCGATTCTCTTTTCGTCCAAGCACCGCCCGAATATTCATATGTGAATACTTCTCCGTTGTAACCCGAGGCATTTGATTTCACACTATCTAATGTAGACAATACAGTGCCTTCCGTATTTAACCCTATCGTCGTTCCATAAGTAGAATTCGTTGCCGAACCGATTAGATCGCTGCCCAATTGAACCCAAGAACCACTAGTGTACTGATATACGCGCACTAAACCGTAGTTGCTATTTGCGACAGGCACGCCCAGTGCTACAATTGTTCCATCTCCATTCAATGCTATATTCTCCTCACCATAAGAATTGCCCTGCCACCATATATTCGCCGTAGCATTTACTACTATACTACTTCCTAGTTGGTCCCATGTATTTGTTCCACTATTATATTCGTATATACGCGCTTCTCGCTGCGAATCAGTTCCGTTCGAATTAGACGCAACACCGGCTCCAGTTAACGCAACTATGTTCCCATCTCTACTTATTTGTACCCCATGTGCTCTATCATCATAAGAAGTATTTAATCCTCCTATGTCGTTACCTAATGCATACCACGATTGTGTATCGTCATTGAATCTAAATACATAAAATGTTCCTTGGTTTGTTTCAGGATTATCACCTTGAAACGCAGACGTTACAAACGTTTTTCCGTCTTCACTTACCGCACTGTGCATACCAAAATTATCTGGTGCAGCGTCACCTGTAATCGCTGACCCATTCGTTGCCCATGCGTAAGTATAATATGTTGTCTCACTCGTTGACGATGATTCTCCTCCAATCACTCTGAAATTTCCACTTATATCCACAAAATCTTGTATGTAGCTTTTTACTATTTTATTCGCACTTGCATCTGCTAACCAAGACATTCTATCTACTAGGTATATATATTAGATTATATATTGAAATTACTAAAATATCTAAGTTACTTTCTCCACTAAGTTATTTATGTCTCTTTACCACATTTATTCGCTTATATACATTGCTATTCTTGTATATAAACCTTATTATCTCGTCGTTCTAGACCTCCCATTTATTTTGATTCCAATGAAGCAATTCGCGCACGCACGTCTTCTTCTAATGTCTTCTTTTGATCAAGTAGTGCCTGTTTCTTGTTGTCTATCATCGCTTGTTGTTCTTGGTTGGATTTTATCAAATAAGGAATGAGCCCAGTATAGTCCACATACGCGGATTTATTTCCCCATCCCAGCGCAGTATAATCCGGGTCATTCTGGATGTCGTTTCCACTTAAATCGTATTCCTGCGGTGTTAATTTGTTTCCATATTCGTCTTCTATATGAACCAAATGGCGTAATTCAGGCGCATTGTAATAGATTTCTTGGGCAATTAAACCACTCTCGGTCTTTGTTCCGGTTCCACCATTTTGGACCAAATCATTTAATTTTGTATAAATTTGTGGAGACAACTTCTGGATGGTTTCCGTCGCATTTGTGATGTATTGCTCGTTTGTCTTTCTACGATCATCCGATGAATGCTGCAACGCATTCGCACTGTACAAGTCTCCGTTTTCACGAATGGAGAATGCTTGGGTTTGACCGGCGGTTTCCACATAGACAACTGAATTGCTCGAACTGGTTCCCGCACTTTCTATGATGAATGCGCCTTGGTTGCTACTCGCGATGCTCGCTCCGCTTTGTCCTTGGTTTATCCACGTAGTTCCGCTTATGTCCACGGTTCCGTCTTCTATCTTCATGGTATTGGTGTTGAAAGACACTATCCCACCGCTTACGTCCATTGTGTCTATGCTCGTTCCAGAAACAGTGTTTCGTACCTTGAAATTTCCACTTATGTCCACAAAATCTTGTATGTAGCTTTTTACTATTTTATTCGCACTTGCATCTGCTAACCAAGACATTCTCAATTCACTAGTATATATTATATATTGATAATACTAAAATATCCAAGTTATTTACTTCTAAAGTGATATTTGTTATTCCCAGTTTTGAATAATACTTTTCTAAACGAAATAAATAGTATGAGTTATATATTGTATGCTATCACCGATTCGCACATTCTTTCACCGACTTCATACAAAAATCAGCAGCGTCCCAATTATAATTGCGGGACGATGGAAGATAGAAGAACCTCACGTTGCTATGCGTAAATCGGATTGGTCTACAGAAGACCATTGTGGTTGCGATGAAATGCGTAATAAGTATTTACACGAAAAAGAGCATTTGGAAGACTTGATTGAACAACACATACAAGAAGACAAGAAGGACTCAAAATAGTATAAACACTTTTGTCTAGACTATACAACTTCATTCTATACACATGAATCCGACTGATGATAACAATCATGTTCAACGGCGCACATCGAGTGATGGAAATATATCGCAAACACAATCAGGCGAAACTGGAAGTGGTAGTTCAGAAGATAGTCCCGAAACTCCCTTTATTATTGAAATGTCTTCCGGTGTAGTTGGTGCAACGAATATTCAATTGGAAAATGTTCAACCTGAAAATAGCCTCATTGATTACACCGACAATCACTTTATGAGTCTCACGCGACGCGATTTGGAAAAGGTCCGCACCAGTATTCACGAAGATAATACACCTATTTTCGATGACCCTACTTCCTCTCGATTACCTCCCCTCGTACATCCACAACAATTAGACCACTCACAATTTGTAGACAGAAATAGTCCGGTGATGTCTATTTTGGGGAGCAAATACGGCAGTCGCACAAATAGCGACGTAGATGAAAACGAACAAGGCCTACATCCGGAACACGATTCGTATACTAACGATGCTGTTTATGACAATGAAAATTCACTCTCCAACTATTCGCTGGAAAAAAAATTCAAAAAGTTCCGGTATTCGGACATTGAAAAAGCGGTGTATAAATATTATGAAATGGATATACAACAACAGTCTTCGAGTGAAATCGATATTTTGATTACTTTCGTGAAAGGCCAAAAACAATTATATATTGAATCGAAAAATATCGCGCAAATGCGGTTGAATGCGTTGACCTTTCCTACCTTGTTTCTTAGTGCGATGCTCACCATTACTTCCCCGTTTTTGTCTTGTAATCCCTGGAACTTGGAAATCACTTCGGGACTGAATGCAATTGTTACCTTTTTCATTTCTCTTATTAATTATTTGAAATGGGAAACTTCCGTACAATCATACGCACAAATGGCCTCGCATTTGGAAAATATACAGACCTCACTGGAATTGACCAACAGTAAATTGATGTTGTTGAACAACGAAAAAGAGGTCTCGGAAATCGTTTTACATAAATTTAATGAAATGGAGACCAAATTGAATGAATACAAAAGTGACAATCGTATTTTGATTCCAGAAGAAGTGAAATCCATTTTCCCGATTATTAGTTATGTAAACATCTTTTCCTTTATTAAGAAAAATAAGTTGTATAAAACCAAACTTATCGAGAAATTACGAAATGTGAAAAATGAGATTCATTATATTCTGTATAAATGGGAAAAACAAGAAATGCGATTCGGTTCCAATACTCATACCAGTCATCCAGCGCACTCTTTGAAAAAAGACCAAGAAACGCAACGACTCGCCTATTTGTATGAAGTGAAAAACAAAGTGAAATATGAGTTGTTGGAATTCCAAAATACCTATTCCATTATGGACGATTTGTTTTCGCGAGAAATCAAAAGCGTAGACCTTGGAAAACAGCGTATATGTTATTTTCTACCTACGTCATTCAGGAAAAAACCTTCGCTCACACAAGAATATTTACATCAGATGGAGCCGAGGTTAGCCAAGTATTTCTCTTTTTTGATTGATGAAGTGTAACTTAATTCACGGTTTGCTGCATCGTCGGTGGCCGCGTGCTACATATTTTCCAATACCACGGCATATTGTATACATATTTTAATGACCCGGTTTCATCCATTTTCTTTTTGATATTGTCTACGTATGTATTTTTATAGTTCCACTTGTATTTTATGATAATACGCTTGTGTTCTTCGTCATTTTTTAACGGTCGTTCCGCAATATATTCTATCTTTCCTAATCCGAGTTGGTCTATTTTAGATTCTATATACTCTTTTGTCATCATGTTACTCACGCGCGGTATACATAGAGAATGTAGTCCCTCTTTCCTTATTGTCATAACTACTTCGTATATGTATATATGTATTGGGTTTGGTGTAGATAATTACTTAGTGTATGTCGTGTTCAATTTTTTAGTTTCTTCTTTTCTTCATTCTATAATGAACCAAATTATAGCATGAATATAATAGTCTAGTTGGACGTTGTATTTAGATACATTTTAGTTTACCCTATGATGATTTGAACATCAATTACCAACATGAATCATGAGGACGTTTGTATAATCTATATATCCTCGATTCTTTATTCTTTATTGTTGGGTTTTAGAAAACTCACATAGTGAGTTGCTGTCTCGCTCAAAATTATATTTGAATATTCTTATTCATATAACCTTATTTTTCGAAATATTTATTGTTTACTTGTGCTGCATCGAGACACTATATATAATGTCGGTCTTTTATGTTGTTTTCTGATTTGTTGTTTTGTTTCGCGGTAGTTGGTTTGATTCTGTAAAAATTTATGTAGTTGGTATACAAATATATACGAAATACATGGTTGATACGTTGTTTGACTGCGACGATGAAAAATGGTTACAAGAACAACAAACTCTACACAATATTCAATCTAATTATTGTCGCGAACTTATGGACTCCATACACTTACAGTTTGTATTTTTAGACGCACAAAAAACAATTACCCATATTTCTTCACAACGGGAACCGTTACAAGTGTGCGATGTATCCAATCAATGTGTCTTGTCCGAAGAACGTATTTTGGGATTGTTAGAGAATGTTAAAAAAAACCGTATCGGTAAAAAGTTCGCTCTACATCATATTTCCGCTTTTTTTGTGGATTTGGAACCTGAACATATTCAACAGTTCTCTAACAGTTCTAGTAGTGAAGATTCTCCTTTTTTACAACATTTTTCGACTGTGCAGTCAATCTGTATTCCTTCTTCTATTTTTATTTTTCATAATGTCAATACTATTTACTTTTTCTTACACGAAATTCCGTCTTCTCATCAACAAACGTATAAATCCATTTTGAAAAAGAAGTCGAATGGAGGGGCAAAGAAAACGAAACGCGTACGTATTCAACACGACCCTCTTCATCTTGCGCCCAAAGAAGAGTTCGTTTTACGCAATTATCATAGTCGAAGTGGAACTCGCAGAATTCGACCTTGAAAATAGACTCTCCTAGAGAAAAAGAAGGATATACAAATAAAAAGAATATAAATGGTTTTTCTTCTTTTTATTAGCGATTGTTCAACCAGGTTTACTATGAATCCTGTTCAATCACTTTCTACTCATTTTCCTTGTTTCGACGACGATGTATTTCATACGCGAACTCGATATACACAATATCTACGAGACGAACTTGTCTTTTTTTACTTTTGTCTTACTCGAAATCAAGACGGACATCGTATGGAGGCTTTGTATCAACGCTTACATGGGGTATTGTCCTTATTTCAATATTTACAGAATCAGGGGAAAGATTCACTGTATCAGGAAATTTTTGTCCAATTTTATAAAATGATTGGTCACACAAGAGATTATTTTCTAGGCAAGGGGGAACATCAAATGTCTTATTTCTTGTTGTGGGCCTGGTACGACCATTATCCTCACTTGGTCGAGGATGCTATACATCATTTCGTTTTTGATATAGATAACGATACTGCTGGTTACGGTTCTTGGAGAGACATCAAATATTTATGTGATTTTTTGAAAACACATAGTGTTCAGGGGGAAGAACATCGTCTTATCTATTTTTGTATTTCCTTGGTAAACAAGCAGTTAGATAAAGATGTAGATACATGGAAATTTTCTTCCAAAGCATATTGTCCAGATGCGCTTAGTCATGTTGCCAAATGGATCCCGCGCGAGAAAAAACGGTTTGATTGGCTCTTTCGTAAATTAGCGGTCCATTGGATACATAACCATCAACCTTATATTCTCACTACGGCATCGTCCAGTCCTTCCGATACTTCTTTTCACAAGGCATTATTGAAATGTTATCGTATATACCGGAAGATTATTGCATCCATGAATAAAGCATTGCAAACCTTGGAAATCAAATTATGTAAACGCCAATATCACGAAATCGTACCTACAAGCGTACCCAAGTTCTCATTAGCACGACAGCGCAGTTTCTTTTTGTTATCATCGGATGATATTGAGGGGAATCATACAAAGAAATCTGCGTATCAGAAAATTAAAACACATCATTACGACATTCATAATCACTATACTCCTGTCTGCGAAAATACAGACGACCTTTCTTCCGGTAGTCTTAACGCGTTTTATGCTTGTTATTCGCCTGGATATTTTGTCAAAGAGGCATGTACTCTTTTGTCCAAATACGATACTGGTTCAGAAGATGTGATGCAACATATTCACTATTTGAATTTGTTATGGAAAAAACAAACGCACGTTGTTTCTATGTTTCAATTGTCCGGATTTTTGCCAATTGTTGACATTTCTTCCAAAATGAATTTGCATAATCGGGACCCTCTATACAACGCATTAGGTATGGCTATTTGTGTGGCGTTTTATCAAAGTGGGGACTATTCGAAACGCATTTTACTAATCGACACTGTTCCCACGTGGGTCTCTCTTGACTCATGTGACGATTTCGTTTCGGCTGTGAAAATGGTGATGGATGTATTGAAACACACCCCAAGCACTACTTGCGATTTGTATAACGCCTATTCTTTGGTGGCTTCACCATTGCTTCAACAATGCTTTCATTCTTCTCCCTCTACGAACTATATCAAATGTTTATTTTTTAGTTACGACCCGATTCTCCCTTCTATGGAAAATATACATACACTCTTTTCGTCACAACATTTAATATTGCCTACATTCGTTTTTTGGAATGTATATAGCGATTTATCCTATTGCGATGATGATTTCAGCATTTTTTCAGAATTGTTACGTGATAAATCCAATATATTCTTATCGGGCACGTCATTCTACTTACTACGCACGCTGCAATATATTTGTCAAGACACTACTTCACAAACATTGATTTCTTCTATATTGAAACAATCCAGATTACAACCGATGGAATCATTGTGTATGGCGAGTTTCCAATAAACCCTGTTTCTTATATGTTAACATGTTATGTTCTCGGTCTTTCAACATTGTTTCTTTTGATGACTCGATGAGTTCACGCTTTTCTTGCTTGCTCATTTTCATCACTTCTAGTAATTTTTCTTTGGCATTTTTCGCATCAAGACGAGTATCCGGAGTCGCCTTGATGATTTGTTTCAACATTTTTACGTATTGTTGATTGAATTCGTTTTCTCTTATTTTGAATTCACCTCGCGTATATTTCAACATGATTAATGCTATCGCGTAGTTATCCCACGACCAGCGCGCATTCCATAACGCATCGTATAAGTTTTCCCATGGTTGTCCTATGTAGCTAGACAAATATTCAGTCCATGCTTTCTGCATTTCCGTCTTTTCAGTATTGGTTAGTGTATCGACTGCTGAATTGTTATCCATGTAATCTTTGATGACTTGTTGTATTTGTTCTTCTTGTACTTGTTCTTGTAATGGGTTTTCACTCTTTATTTTATGGAACGCATAACTTATCAAATGAATATCTACACACCAAGGACTATAATTCGGTCCGTATACATAAAACGCATTGGTCGCGTCTTCTGGTTTGGATTCTCCTTCAAACGATATACCGAAATCTATCATTATTGGCGTCTTTTTCACGTCATGAACCATGATATTATTTGATTTTAGATCATAATGAATGATGTTCGCTTCTTGTAATTGAGAAAGGGCCTTCAGTAAATGAAAATGAATATGAAATAGCGACATCACGTATTGCTGTGGTTTGTTTACTCTTTCCATAAAATAATCCATCATGTCTTGTTTTCCTACATATTTTATTGTGCTTGCTATGTATTCTTGCGGGGTTTCGTTTGATGTTTGTTTTTCGATGAATTCGCATTTTTTTAGTTCATTGTCTTCTATTTTGGACAATTCGATTGGACACGTATTTATGATACCGGCAAAATATTCACTGGCGTTACGTAATTCTTTGATTTTATTACCCAGCACTTCTTCTTGTTCTGAAATATCATCTTTTGTTTGAATTTTTGTTATGTAGTCTTCTTCTTTTATCGTATTTCCATCACACAGAAAAGAGGGTTTGTATATACATCCAAACGTCCCTTGGTTTACCAATTTGGGTTGCTGTACCGAGACGTTTTCTATCATTATGCTCTGTTTTGTATCTTCCATATATTTATATATTGAGTAGATTTTTTATTTTCCTTTCTTTCCTTTCTTTCTTTCCTTTCTTTCTTTCTTTCTTTCCTTTGATAAAATTGTAACCATATATTTATGTTATTTGTTTACAATTTGGGTTTTGATATTATTATCGCTCTCATGAGGGGTCGAACCTCAGACCTTTCGATTAACAGTCGAATGCTCTAACCAACTGAGCTATGAAAGCAGGCGAGGAAGCCGTCTTCCTATTCATATATAGAATCCTTTCTTTATATTGATTTTGTATTTTTTACTATTTTTTACTATTTTTTACTATTTTTTTACTATTTTTTCCTGTTTTCTCTGTGTATCTATGTATATGCAATCCAGTATATTTGACCTCTCGAATTCCAGCGTCTCCTTTTATTTAGATAATGTCTTGG
>Ga0257127_1001565_pt1 | contig 15901 bp, 21 predicted proteins | sample SI060_135mmetaG_FD_190152 | JGI IMG/M metagenome (GOLD analysis project Ga0257127, IMG submission 190152) | Marine microbial communities from Saanich Inlet, British Columbia, Canada - SI060_135m | ecosystem: Environmental > Aquatic > Marine > Inlet | place: Canada: British Columbia | collected... | reverse complement strand
AAACCAACGATTATTCTTTTTTGTTAATTCAACCGAACCATCCCAAGTCATCTTGTCATAGTCACTGTATTCAGAACTCATACGGTCTCTGAAATTTTCGATTAAATCCCAATCCATTTGTTTTACCTTGTATTCCATTTTTATCTCCGTTTTATTTAAAAGTACCGAACCGTTCCTCGATTCGATAAAGACATTGTACACTATACAATACAAGAAGTCAAGCATTATTTACAAATTAAAAGGGTATCGTATCTCCAAACACATCGTCATCGGTCGCAACAGGTGCTATTGGTTCTTGTGCTACTTGAGGAGCGTTATTTGTGTTTGGCGCTACACTAGGATTGTTATTGGAGTCTGACCTACTATCTAGCATCTGTAAAACACCCCCAAATCCCGACAAAACGACTTCAGTGGTGTATTGGTCTTGTCCTTCCTTATTTTGCCACTTACGGGTCTTTAACGCACCCTCGACATAAACCTTAGAACCTTTGTGTAGGTACTGCTGTGATATTTCAGCCAACTTACCGAATATGACAACACGATGCCACTCAGTTTTCTCTTTCTTTTCACCTGTCGTTTTGTCTGTCCAAGACTCTGATGTTGCTATTGCAAGGTTTGCTATTGCATTACCGTTAGTTGCGTATTTAACTTCAGGCTCTCTGCCTAAGTTTCCTATTAGTATTACTTTATTTATTCCTGACATAATTGTCTCCTTTTTGGTTTAAAAGTGGTCACTTACGCACTCGGCTGTGACCTTACCGTTCTATAACTCCACAGAGGATGTGTTTCTGTGGAAGAAGGTGCGCTCTCCCTAAGTTACTTAATTTAAAGAGTCCGTATCGTGGACAAACCGCACTTTTCACCTTTAATTATCGAGGAATGGAGATTAAACTTGAGGAGATTATTCTAATTACCCCGACTGTCCAATATAGGTAGTGACACCCGACAGTTCTTTTATTATAACTTACTCATCAGGTGATAACTTACGCAATCCCTCTTTGATGACTACTTGTTCAGAACTGTCAAACGCCTTCCAAATATCGTTCTTTTGACGTGAGGTTAGTTCATTCCAAAGTTGTTTAATCCCATCAAAGTCTGACTCGCCCACAACCTCTTTCAGAGCGTGTACATATTCATCGCGCTCACCGTTTTCCCAAACAGGAATATCGGGTAAGTCTTCACCTGCATAGATGTATAAGCCCAAACCATGACGAGCAATACATTTAGTGATAGAACGTTGTATAGACGTGTTCACATTCATCGAAGTGATACTATCCATAGGTATTGACTTGTTCTTAAAGTCTAAGACAGGCAGGTACTCAATATGCTCAAGACCTTCTATCGTTACACTTGTCTTCACCCAAGCACTCTTACCATCATGGTGGTACAACCAACCATCTTCATTCTCATAGACATGGTAGTTTGCTTCGGGGTATTTTTTCTTAACCTCTGACCAAGCCCAAGCCCACGACAGGTAAGTTAGTTGACCCTTCTGCTCTGTGTGTTCGTTTACGTTTACTTTGTTTAGTGTGTTAAATACGTTCATCAGTCATCTCCTAATATTAAATATAAAACAAAGGCTTGATAAAGGATAGCCACTCCTACTAATACTTCAAACATCATAACCCCCACCTGTATCTTGCAACGTTACAGTTCTCACCAAATCGGTTATGAACCTTCTTACGGTTGCTGATAATATTATGACCTTGTTTCCTTAGTCTAAAAATACAAGCAGATAACCTATAGATGCCTAACTCTTTCCATGCCTCTAATGGGTCAATCTCGTTGTTGTCTTTTAAATAATCTAATAATCTTTCGTCTTGTGTCATTTCAATCTCCGTTTTAATGTAAAAAGTTTTGTAGTTCTTCGTAAACAAACTGAGAGTCATCATTAACTTTGTCTAACTCTTCGTCTGTCAGCCTAACCCCTGTGTCCTTGAACTCTGCCTCTATAATGAAGGAGTCCTCAAATTCGGGGTATTGGTTGCTATCCCAATCCATATCAATTACCGTAATGTTCTTGAAGTTAATGCTCATTTGCCAAACCCCAAACTATCTATTAAATCATCAATCTGCTCTTTAGGATTTCCGAAAGCCTTGTCAATTTCTTGAGCGTATTGCTCAGTCTGCATGTAATCTTTCATGTCGGGTTCTTGGTCGTGATGGTAGTCTTGTGGTTGTGTGTTATCTACGTCAATCATGTTATAACTCCCATCCGTATTCATCTAAAAGCATTTCAGATAATTCTGATTCAAAGTCATACCAAACATCATCGTGTTCATCAACATAGTGAAAGTTTGATTTCTCAACCATTTGATTAACACTTGTTGCCATGTGAAGAATTACGTGTAAAGGCACATCGCAAATAGGTGTCTCGTTAAGGTTATGTTCAAACGATTGCTTTATAAGTTCGATTGAAGTAAGGTATTCGTCTAGTGCTGTGTCGTAACAAGCCTCGTATCGTGTTGACAAGTGGTCAGCCTCTTCGTGTTCTCTGTTAGTCATTCTGCTCATTTTGTATCTCCTATTTTGTTTAAAAGTTAGTGTTTGGGTTTGTTTGCGCTTGGTTCTCAACATAAGCACAAGTTATACCGAAGTGTCTAGGTGCGCCACAACCATCGTAATCATCTTCATGGAACATAACACCTTTCTTTTCTAGTGAAGATAAGTAACCACCTACTTGTGATTCTGTAAGGTTAGGGAAGAAAGAGAAAACTTTTGGTAAAACCCAAGTAGTTCCATTGTCATGAGTTAAGTCACTCCAAGTTTCACAACCTGTCCAATTCTCTTTAGCAAATGTGTTTACAAAGTTCTGTTCGTTTTTTGTTAGTGTGTTCATTTTGTATCTCCGTTTTATTTAAAGGTTTAACTCAATTTCATAATCAAGTTACTGCGTATTGTACAGTAGGTGATACTAGGTGTCAACAACTAAATGCAAATAAATATTAAATAGGAAATAAAATAGACATAATTCTTATCTTTTCTTTGCATTTCTTCACCTTTATTTTAGACATAACTATCCCACTTCTACTCTTGTGGTAAGTGCCGTATTAGCGGTCTTAATCACATAAACCAAAGTCACGGTCTAAGAGTATCAGTTATCGAGCCGACCATGTTTGGTGGTCAACCCTCTATCTTCTTGGTCATTTCATTCCAAGCCAACTAACAAGGACTTACAAAACATTATGTTAGTATCGGTGGTTATTACAACTTACCACTGCGACCTAGTTGACAAGTGGGCAGTCATTGCTAGGATTTATATTTCTATTGCTTCTTTGAGTTGTGGTCAAATTTAAAATTAAACACCATTGCAGTGTCTTGACCAAAGTGAATACTATAGGTTATAATAGCACTCAGGTGGTCGCATCACCTAATTCAAGCCCTCGATTGATTATAGTCTTTCGGGGGTTTTTTATTGAATAATGAAAATATCATACACTAATTGAAATCGTGGTTATTCTTTTTTTTAATACTCTCTATCTGTGGTGCTTTAAAAAAGGGATTTTATCCCTCAGAGGAACGAAGTGACGAGCCTTACCTAGAGAGAAGGTTGGGTGCTTCAGCACCGACCCAACAAACGAAGTGCGTTAGTTAGAGTGATAATGTTGAATCTTATACAAACTAATGTGTGGTAGATGATATAATATGTACTTAATTCAATAACAAACTACTATTATGCCAAAAGAGAAGGTTTACAAAGATGTTGATAAAACAGTTTACTTTAACTCTATTACAGATGAACTAAGACGAATAGGATTAACACAAGAGAAGACAGCAGAACTATTAGGTATTACTCGTAGTGGATTAATTCATCGTATCAATCAAGACAAGCCTTCTATTCATTGGCAAGTTTACGGATTGAGTCAATACTTTGAATATGATAATCTTGATGAGCGTGATTTATAATTAAAAGGAGAAGTTTATGTGGTGGGGTCACAATAAAAAGCAATGTGTTACAGCGTTAGTTGGTGTTAAAGAGTTACTAGACAGAATTAGTTATATGAACGACAGAGCAGTTAGACAACATACGTGTGAATCAGCAAAAGAGATTATTGATAATTTACTCAGAGAGAAGGACAAAGACAAGTGAGACATGATTACGAACACCAAGTACAAAAAGCGATATGTCAGTACCTAGATATGAGAAAGGTGTGTTATTTTGCAATACCTAATGGTGGTCAACGTAATAAGATTGTAGCATCTAAGTTAAAGTCTGAAGGTGTCAAAGCAGGAGTTCCTGATATATGTATTGTCTATGATGGTCAGGCATACTTCTTGGAAGTTAAAAAACCTAAGACATTAGACAGTGGCAAAGGCAGTTTAAGTAAGAACCAAAAGGTTATGATTGAACGAATTAAAGAAGCAGGTGGTGAAGTAGCAGTAGTTTATTCAGTAGCAGACGTTATTGAAGCTCTAATTGATTGGCAGATAAATGTCCTCTAAGATAACTAAAAGCGCTAGAGGTCAAGCATGTACTATTCGATTAGATGGGTGTTATGGTGGCGTACAAAATGAAACAGTTGTTTTGGCACATCTTAATGGTGGTGGTATGGGCGCTAAGTGTCTTGATATCCATGGTGCTTATTGTTGTCATTCTTGTCATGATATTCTTGATGGGCGTGTACAATCTGATTATTCATCGGAATTTCTACTATTGAGTCACCTAATGGGTATGAAAAGAACACAACAGATATTAGTTAGTAAGGGGTTAATGTGAAAAGAGTAATTGAGCGCAAGAAAGAGAAACGACATATTATTGAAACAATGATAGTTAGTCACTTCAGTCAGTTCCCTGATTCTGATAAGGCAATCATCGAGATAAAAGATGATAAAGACTCTCGCTCAGTAAAGCAGAACAGACTGTATTGGGAGTGGATTAACGTCATAGGTAATGAATTGGGCTATACTAAAGACGAGACACACATACTGTTCAGAGACAAGTTTCTAGGTTACAATGAACTGACGACAAAGAAAGGTGCAACAATAAAAGAACTAAAAAGCACTACTAAGTTGAAGGTGGGCGAGATGAAGGACTACTTAGAGCAGATAGATATATTTGTTAGTGAGTATGGCATTATGTTGCCTAGACCTGAAGATTTGTATTTAGAATCAATGGGTTACAAGAAATGAGCGTACATAAACACTCAGATGCAATACACGCTTGGGCTGAAGGATTCCCAATACAGAAGTTCGTACTACCTTGTTGTGTAAACAGAAGAGAAGAAGGTGAGTGGAAAGAATGCAAGTGTCCTATGTGGCTTGATGAAAATGAATACAGAGTAAAACCAAAGGATAAGATTTGGGAAGATGATTAACAAGTTAAAGAAAATCAATCTAAACGATTATAATCCCGAAGAATTTGTAGAGTTGTATGTCTGTGCTTTAATGCTAATGGCAGAAGACTCTTCAATCAATGACGCACACGAAGGCGTTGAATTAATGAGAGAGCAGTTAGACTTCGAGTTAATGCCTGTTCCACCTCACAAGGAGTTACACTAATGACAGCTAAGAAAACAGATAACTTCCTTCCACTAGGGAGACCCACTAAATACAATGAAGAAATGCAGGCTAAAGCAGATGAATATCTTGCAACTTATACCGATGACAGTGTAGTTCCAAGCGTAGCAGGACTGTCTTTATATATTGATATTCCTGATAGCACTATCTATGATTGGAAGGCTAAACATCCTGAATTTACGGGTACGTTAGGCAGAATAAAGAAGAAACAAGAGGCAGAATTGCTTAACAAAGGGCTTACAAGTGAGTTTAATGCAACGATTGTTAAGTTAATGCTACACAACCATGGCTACAGTGATAAGGTCGAACAAGACTTAAAATCAAGCGATGGCTCAATGAAACCTACAGTGATTGAATTAGTGGCTAAGAGTGAGTAAAGCACAGATTGAGTTACCACCTAAGTTAGTTCCTGTCTTTGAGGGTGAAGCAAGATACAGAATAGCATACGGTGGACGTGGTTCAGGCAAGACAAGAACCTTTGCACTAATGACTGCTGTTATGGGTTATCGTTGGGGAATGGCAGGTAAGAAAGGACAGATACTATGCGCTCGTGAGTTTATGAACTCCCTAGACGATTCATCACTAGAAGAAATCAAGACATCCATAAGGTCAATAGACTGGCTTAACGATTATTACGATGTGGGCGAGAAGTACATCAGGTCTAAAGACGGCAACATACATTACACCTTTGTAGGACTAAGACGTTCACTAGATGCTATTAAGTCTAAGGCACGTATCATGTTGGCTTGGGTGGATGAGGCAGAACCAATGAGCGACATGGCATGGCAGAAACTAATACCAACAGTTCGAGAAGAAGGCTCAGAGATATGGGCAACGTGGAATCCCGAATCAAAGTACAGCGCAACACATGAACGATTTAGAATATCACCACCTAAAAACTCTAAGATAGTTGAACTCAATTACACTGACAATCCTTGGTTTCCAGATGTACTAGAGGCAGAACGCCTAGAAGACAAAGCCAAACGTATCGATATGTACGAACACATTTGGGAAGGTGGCTTCTTAGTATTCAGTGAAGGCGCTTACTATTCAACAGAGATGCGCTTGGCTAAGGAAGAAGATAGAGTAGGCGAGGTTAGATACGATAGAGATAAGGGTGTAGTAACTGCTTGGGATTTAGGAATAGGCGACTCAACATCTATTTGGTTTGCTCAGTACATCGGCACAGAGATACACATCATTGACTATTACGAAGCATCAGGTGTTGGATTAGACCACTATGCTATCGTATTACAAGAGAAAGGTTACGTGTATGAACAACACATATTACCGCATGATGTAAGGGTTAGAGAGTTAGGCACAGGCAAGTCAAGACTAGAGACATTAGATGGTTTAGGCATTAGAAATGTAGAGATAGCACCTGACCTAAGAGTAGATGACGGCATTCAATCAGCACGTTCAATGATTCATAAATGTTGGTTTGATGCAAATAAATGTGAAAAAGGTATCGATTGTTTGATAAACTACACACGAGATTGGGATGAAAACGGTAAGACTTGGCGCTCAAGACCTCGACATGATTGGGCATCGCATGGCGCAGATGCTTTTAGATATTTGGCGATAGGTTACAGACCAATGAACGAATCTTGGGGTAAGCCTATAAAACGTAACATTAAGGGAGTTGTTTAATGGGTTTATTTGATGAGTTGTTAAGTCAGCCAGGTGTTACAGCAACAGGCGGTGGCACAGGGTACGACCCAAGAGATGACGAGATGGAAGTGCGCTTCACAGCAGAAGGCACTCCTTACAATGCTAGACCTGGTACTCCGTTACATGAAGGACACACTAGAGCAAACCAACCTATGTTCGACCTTCCAACGGTCGAAGTACCTAAAGAACCATCATTACTGAATTACGGATATGACCAAACTGTACAGCCACCTCAACAAGTTGACGTAAATCCTACGCAAGAATACATTGACCCTATGTCGTTATACAACAGACAAGGCAGAGCAGATTACATCCCACAGAACATTGTAGATACAAACACAGTATTCGGCAGTCCAAGTCTAGGCTCATTACCAAACCCTACTCAAGACGCTAGTGCTATGGAAGCACTTAACAAAGCATCAGCAGAACGTGATAAACAAGCGCAGATTGAAGCACAACTACAGGTATTACTAAAGGCTCAAGGACTAGATAATCGTGCTGAGTGGGATATGCGTAGAGCAGACGACCAATTTGCTAACCTAGACAAGCAGTACGATATTAACAACCAAGTAGCCACAGATGACTTCGGCAACCCACTATTAAACGCTAATGAGCATGGTCAAACAAGTTACGACATAAACGCAATCAAACAAGAGTCTCTTGACAATCTAATGATGCAGGATAGAAAGCCTGTAGCCAATGTAGCCACCCCACCTGTAGTAGCACCAACAGACAACAAACCTGATTATCCAAGCAACATGACACCTTATGCAATAAACCTACTAGAGGAACAACGCAAAAGAAACGAGATGTTTCAGGGTATAGGTGATACAGCAACAGGTATTTATGAAGGCGCTAAGACATTAGGCTCAGATATTTATGATGACGTTACAGGTTTTGACTATAAAGGATTAGGTTCAGATATTTATAAGGAAGGTGCTGACGCTGTACAAGGCGCAAAGGATTTATACACAGACTTTAATAAGCCTGATACTCGTACTCACAGACAAAGGATGATTGATAATCAGACTAATGTTGTTGAGCCTGTTAAAGAGTTTATAACTGATACTATTCCTGAATTTGCAGGTGATGCTTATGAAGGCATCTTAGGTCCTCTTGTAGGTAATTGGTATGACAACCTGTCTAAAGATGCAGAAGGTCCTACACAAGAGTACGATTCAGCAACAGGCGTTCAGAAACCTATGGTGTTTAACTTTAAGAAGTCTCTAGCAACAGAAGTTAAAGGACTTGTGGATGCTGCAACAAGTCCTGTAGAGACAGCAGATGCTATCGCTAGTGTAATTTCAGGCGCAGTTCAACACACGCTACCTGATGATATGGCTTGGAATGAAGACTCTAAGAAGATGGCAGGGGCTATTGGACAAATGTACGCTGAAAGATATGGCTCTATAGATGGGTTTAAGAAAGCATTAGCAGAAGACCCTGTTCCTGTATTAATTGAATTAACAGGCGCAGGATTAGTTAGTAAGGTGGTTGCAGCGAGAACCCTTGCTTCTATGAAGAAAATTGATATGGGTGAGGCTTTAGAGAAGTTCACAGACAAGGCTGTAGAGACAGCAACAATGGGAATGGAAAAGAGAGGGTTTCGTAAGGAACTGATGGTTTATCATGGTTCGCCTCATAAGTTTGAAAAGTTCGACCACAAGTATATGAGTTCAGGTGAAGGTGGTCAAATGATGGGTTATGGTACTTATCTTGCAGAGCATCCTAGTGTTGCTAAAACTTATGCGCCTCGCGACATGGTCATGGAAGACAAGTTATTGAAATTGTATGAAGACGCTATGGACTTTAGAAGACCTGGTGGCGAAGACGTTTTTGCCTATGAGGTTTATGAAAGAGCATTAGACCATTGGACTCCAAAGGAAATATCAGAATACATCAAAGACACATATAAGGGCGATGATTTAGTTAAAGCAGAAAAAGCACTTGGCAATTTCAAAAAAATGTATGAGGAGTCTGACAGTTATTTATACGATATAGATTTGCCCGATAAAACCATTGCTAAGATGCTAGACTCTGATAAAACAATTATGGAGCAATCTGATTACGTTATATCTGCGTTAGAAGATATTTACCCTAACCTGTCTAAAGAAATTAACAACGCAAAACGAATTAAGCAGAAGTTAGACAAGACTACAAACAAGTCGGAAAGAGATGTGTTGTTCCAAGAGTATGCTGATATTAAAAATCGTTTAGGTTTCAACTTGGATGACAATGCTCATTCTCTCTATAGAGATTTAGAGAATACACTAGGCTCTGATAAGAAGGCATCAAAACTTCTTGAAGAAAAAGGAATACCAGGTGTGAAGTTTTGGGATGGAGATTCAAGAGGTTCAGGTGAAGGAACAAGGAACTTTGTCATATTTAACGAGAATAGCGCTAAGGTTCTAAAGCGTAATGAGGTGGATATACCTAATATTGATGATGGTCTATTAGGTCAGACACCTGCTAAGTCTCTTTATCACACAGCAGACGAGTTAGGAAAAGAGGCTTTGAAGTATGATGACGCCAATAAGTTTGCTAATACAATACATCGGAGACAGAGCGCTATAAAGCACTCCGCAGCCACATCTATTGCCGATGACCTTGGTGGTAAATACTCAGGAAATGTTGAAGTGCCTGAAGGTATTGCTAATAGTATTGGAGACCGTGGAAGTAGAATATCGGTAGATGGAAACGATGTGTATTTTCATATAAGCCCCGAGAAAGATGTAATATATTTGCCAAACATAGCAGTTTCAGACAAGAGCAAAGGGTTGGGAACAAAGTTTATGAATGCGATGAAAAAATTTGCTGATAAAACATCTCAAGACATTGAAGTTTACAAAGTAACAAATAAGGATTTCTTTAGAAAATTTGATTGGCTAGAAGAAACAAAGTATGGCAATTTTAAATATAAAACAAAAACAAGTGAAAAATCTTGGGGTCTTGGTGAGTTAGACGACATTTGGAAGAAGGCACACAAGAGCAACCCAGTAAAAGATGGTCTATTAGGTCAGATAGGTAAAAAAGACGATTTATCCACACAAGCGCAAAAATACAACTCTTCGGAAGAGTGGTTACGAGCAGGAGGTCCTGATATAGATTCATTAGATGAAATGGCGTTTGGGTTCTCAGAAAAAAGTTTAAAAACACTCTCTCCAAAAGACTTAAATATTAAGTGGAAAGAAGACATGGCTAATGTTGAACACGTCATTAAGAAGAGTGGAAAGAGTGAAACAGAGTGGGCTAAGGGTGTTAATTTAGAAGAGCCTATTGATGTTGTATTTGAGAACGGTAAGTTTTATGTAGATGATGGGCATCATAGATACACAGCGGCAAAGATTTTAAACAAAGATTTGAATATTAACCTACAAATTAAAGACAAGCCTATTGCAAAAATAACAGGAACTAAAGATTATAACTATGATGATTTTGTTAGGGGTTTATGGGATAAACATAACAAAGCTGACGATGGTCTATTAGGTCAGACTCTAGGGGCAACAGATGAAATCACAGAATTACAATCTGAGATAAAGCGCCTTAAAGGTTTAAGGGGAAAGGATATTACACAACGAACCATAGATGAACTCAGATGGGCAGAAGAAGACCTTTTAAAACTAAATCCGCTTGTTGCTCATCATAATATGAGTTCAGAAGCATTAAAAAAACATAGTGAATACGGTGGCGATATAGCAATGCCATCACTCGGAATATCTAAACCCGATGCTCCGTTTGGAGTTACAAGAGATACTACATTTGGAGAAATTGCGTTGTTAGGTGATAACAGTTTAATTGACCCTAAGAAGTCTAACACTTTTTCGTCAGACGCTTATACAGGACGCTCACCAAGAGAGATGGTAGTGTTTGATAAAGATGTAGAGAAGATTAAAGATGCTTTAGGCGCTGATACACTTAAATTCCATAATCGTGCTTTATATGATAAAGGGCTGCACGAACCTGAGTGGTTGGCAATAGATTTAAAAACACAAGAACTATTAGAAGCAAGAGGCTATAAGCCTGAAGATTACCCATCTTTTCAGTCTATGAAAAGACAAGCGACCTTAGATTTAGGATATAAAGAGGTTTCCGACATAACTGTTGAAGCGAATAGAAATCCTGTGGAATTAGGCAAAATGAAAAGACTTATATTGCCTGAATCGGGCAGTAAGAAAGAGTTTACACCTAAAAGGGCTTTAACAGAGATGAGAAAGCAAGGCGGACACAAGAAAGGCTCAGAAAGAGAAATAGGAGACTCTGACTTCTTACATGACTCAAGAGCAAGAGCGATAACGTCTGAGAAATATCAAAGTCTTGATAAACTTGTAAGTGAAAGAAACAGGGTTCAAGAGCGAAGTCAGTACACACACCTAGAAGATGAATTTAGTGATATGTTTGACAACACCATTAACGATGTAGAAAAGGTTTTTAAAGAGAGTTTTGGCGATAGAATGAAGCCCTATAAAGACGGAACTAAAACATACACTTCTAATTTAAACAGGTTAGACACTCTCCAAGTAATTCAACACATCTTGCTTGGTGAAAAAATCCCTGATTTCATGCAACTAAACACATCTGATATAGTAAAAATCAAACAACTCGTTAAGCCGTTGGAGAAAATGGGTAGAGAAATGCCTACCGCTTATTTTGAGTCTAAACCTAATAGAATTGTTAATATTGGTGAGTTTAAGACTGCCATTGTTCCAAAGGGCGATACAAAGTCAATAGAGCGCTTAAAAAAGTTGGGTATTAAAAACATCATAGAGTACAAAGACCAAGAGGGTTATCTTAGTGCGTTTAAAAAGAATCCTGAATTGTTCTTCTCTAAAGCAATTATTCCTACAGGTGGTCTATTAGGTGAAGACGCTATCAGTGTGGAAGAAGAAGATGAAGGTGAAGGTCTATTAAGTGTTAAGAAGAAAGTAGAAAAGCCTATGAACGGTGTACTTGATGGTGTTAAGCCAACCAAGACCGTACCAAGTGTAACCAACAACAACCCTGGAAACATTAAAGCCACTAACATTAAGTGGGATGGCATGACAGGAAAGAACGGTGATTTTGTAGAGTTTGATAACCCTGAGAACGGAATCAGAGCATTAACTAGAGACTTAACTAACAAACGTAAGCGAGGCTTAGATACAATCACTAAGATTATTACTGTTTACGCACCACCATCTGAAAACGACACAAAGTCATACATTAAAGACGTAGCAAACGACATGGGGTTATCTGCTACTGACAAGTTATCAGATAAGAATATGTACAAGATGATTAAAGCAATGACTAAGCATGAGGGTGGCAAGGAAGCGCTAAAGCATTTCACTGATGCAATAATCAAAAAAGGCATGAAGTCTGCTTATAAAAATAAGTATCAAAAGTTCAATTAATAGGGATATAATAAAATCATGGCTATAAACACGTTTACCACACTAAAAACCGCAGTAGCAGACTTCCTTAATAGAGATGATTTGACATCGGCTATCGAGAACTTCATTGCATTAGCAGAAGCACAGATTAACAGAGACATTCGTCATTGGAAGATGGAGAAACGCTCTAGTGGTCAACAAAGTGCTAACGATGAATACGCACAGATACCTGCTGATTGGATGGAGACTATTAGATTCCACGTCACAGACAACGGAACATCACCTCTTGATTTAATCTCAAGGGCTGCTATGGCAGACAAGAGGGCATCTAATGAAGATTCTACAGGCACACCAACACATTACACACACGCAGACAGTCAGTTTCAGTTCTACCCAACACCGTCTGCTACAGTGAACACAGAATTGCTTTACTACGCTAAGACAACGGCTCTTAGTTCAAGTAACGCTGATAATTGGCTTTTACTAGAAGCACCTGATGTGTACCTTTATGGCGCACTGCTACATTCAGCACCGTATCTAGGGGAAGATGAGAGAATCGCAGTATGGGCGCAGATGTATTCTGCTTCAGTATCACGATTAAACGAAGTATCTGAGAACGCTAGATTTAGTGGCTCAGGTTTAAAACTTAAAATAAGAGGATTAGGATAATGTCATTCACAAACTTTTTAGAAACAGAAATATTAGACCACGTATTTGCAGGTGCGGCTTACACTGCTCCTACAACAATTTATTTGGCTTTATACACAGCAACTCCAGGTGAGACAGGTGGTGGTACAGAATTATCAGGTAGTGCTTATGCTCGTCAATCAGTAGCATTTACTACATCAGGTGATACTACATCTAACTCATCAGCAGTTGAATTTCCTACAGCAACAGGCTCATGGGGTTCAGTAACTCACGTTGGTGTATTTGATGCTTTAACAACAGGAAACTTAATGGCTTATGCAACACTAACGTCAGCAAAAACTATTGATTCAGGCGATGTGTTCCGTATTCCTACAGGCGACCTAGATATAACACTGAACTAAAATGTTATATAACCAGTGGAAATACAATAGGGCGAAGTATTCCACAGCCGACTTAGAAGACGGCACATTAGTTGTATTAGCCACAGGAACAACAACCTGTATTGGCGGTAGAATAAGAGAGTCTGGCGCTATAAGTATGGGCGACACTGTTGTAACTACAGTGGGAAGCCGTCAGGCTAACGCGTCATTAGTTGTAACATCTACATCTAGCACAACATCATCTTCTACAAGAGTTAGAGAGTCTAGTGCTACTGTAAATGCAAGTGCGTCAAACACAACCAGTGCTGAGAAGATTAACTTAGGCAGTTCTACAACCACTGCTTCAAGTACAACATCATCAATAGCAGAGGCAGTATATTTAGGTGGTGGACAGATTTCACCAACATCGACTGTTACAGCGTCTTGTATAAGGATTATGTTCTCAAGCGTAGTCATTAACGGCTCATCAGGAACACTGACAGTAGCAAGAGAGAAGTGGGAAGATATTTCAGAAACCTCATCGACTTGGACGTTAATTCCTGAAGGGTCGGAAACTTGGACAACTATAGCAGCATGAGTTTAATACCATTACAATTACCGCCAGGTGTTCACAATAACGGAACAGACTTTGAATCATCTAATAGATGGCGTGACGCTAATTTAGTTCGTTGGCATGATGGTTCAATGCGCCCTGTGGGCGGTTGGACAACACGTAAGGCATCAGCATTCGCATCAGCACCAAGAGCAATGATTTCTTGGGTTGATAATACTTCAGGAACTAACTTAGTAGCAGGAACATACAACAAATTATATTACGTCAATCAGTCAAGCACTGTATATGACATTACTCCAACAGGACTAACTTCAGGTAATTTAGACGCTGTAGTTAATACTTCATTTGGCGGTAGTTATTGGGGAACAGGTAACTACGGAACAGCAAGAACATCTACAGGTGTGTATCAAGAAGCAACAACATGGTCATTAGACACATGGGGTCAGAACCTACTTGGTTGTTCATCAGGTGACGGAAATATTTATGAGTGGACATTAAGCACTTCTACATTGCCAACAGCACTAACTAACGCACCTGTCAATAATAAAGGTGTAGTAGTTACAGAAGAAAGATTTGTATTCGCATTAGCATCAGGTGGAAACCCTCGTAAGGTTCAGTGGTCAGACAGAGAAGACAATACTGTTTGGACTCCTGCGGCTACTAATGAATCAGGTGATATGGAGTTACAGACATCAGGACAGATTATGTGTGGTGTTCGTATGCGTGGTAGAACTATTATATTGACAGATAATGATGCTCATATAGCAACCTACCAAGGTCCACCGTTCGTATATGGCTTTGAACGTGTAGGTACAGCGTGTGGTGTTTCATCAAGAAAGGCTGCGGTTGCAGTAGATGAAGGCGCTTTTTGGATGGGTCATAAGTCATTCTTCACATTTGATGGTTCAGTAGCAACAGAGATTAAGTGTGATGTTGTGGATTATGTATTCGATGACATCAACCGAAATCAGATTAGTAAGGTGACTGCTGTACATAACTCACAGTTTGGTGAGATTTGGTGGTTTTATCCATCAGGCTCATCTACTGAGAACGACAGATATGTTGTATTAGATTACAAAGAAGGACATTGGACTGTAGGCGAATTAGGTAGAACGGCTTGTATTGATAGAGGTGTGTTCGATAATCCTATTTGGTGTGATGCTAGTGGCAACTTGTACGAACAAGAGACAGGTATTAATCACGGCTCATCAGTACCATTTGCTGAATCAGGACCTATTAGCCTTGGAAACGGTGATACTGTTATGAGAGTAACAAACCTTATTCCTGATGAGAAGGTTCAAGGCGAAGTTAAGGTGTCGTTTAAGACTAGAATGTACCCTAATGCTACAGAAACTACACATGGACCTTATACATTGACGAGTCCTACAGATGTTAGATTCACAGGCAGACAGGTAAGAATTAAGATTGAAGGCAACGGATATCATAATTGGCGTTCAGGCATTATGCGAATTGATGCTAAAGCAGGTGGCACTAGATGAGCGCACCTGTACCACCACCGCCACTAGGACCTAATTGGAATACGTGGGGTGAGAAGTTAAACTCGTTCCTTGTTAGAACAAGAGACGCTTTAAGATTTAAACAGAACGGTGATTCTGCAGCAGAAAACGGCATCCTTATGTGGGATGAATCAGACAAGAATCCTGTAGTGTCTATTGATGGAGAATGGATTCCACTAGGTTTAGGCGGTGGAACTAATAGTGGCTCTCATGCTTACGTTTATAGTACAACAAGTCAAACTGCAAGTG
>Ga0257127_1001558_pt1 | contig 15919 bp, 18 predicted proteins | sample SI060_135mmetaG_FD_190152 | JGI IMG/M metagenome (GOLD analysis project Ga0257127, IMG submission 190152) | Marine microbial communities from Saanich Inlet, British Columbia, Canada - SI060_135m | ecosystem: Environmental > Aquatic > Marine > Inlet | place: Canada: British Columbia | collected... | reverse complement strand
CACAAAGTTTATAAAAAGGATGGTCTTGTTTTAGAATTCCAGTAACCTTATTAAAATAAATTTGAGCTTTATTCAAATAGAGATATGCAAGATCTTTATTACATTGATAAAAATTATTATCTAATTCAACAGCTTGTATCAAATTCTCCTCTGCTAAATCAACAAAACCTTCTTCAAGATAATGAATAGCTATAGCATAATAAGGCCTTGGATCTTTAGGTGAATCCTTAATCTGTTTCTGATTCAACTTGAAATAAGTCTGCATCTTCTTTCTTATGTCTTTATCAGCTTTAAGATAACCAAAATGAAAGATTGACATAGGTGCTCTACCCACAGCAAACTTAATATTATTATTATTTATAGTTTCATGTACATAACCACTATAAGTAAAACCACATGATTTCTTAAATAATCTTACTGTTTCTGATAATGAATACCTAGTATCTTTCATAAGATTATTTACATAAAACATATAACCATCTAGACTTCCATCTAACATACGTCTTATTGTAGGTAGATCCTCAAGATGTTCATCTATATCCATATGTAGAATCCAATCAGATGTTACATGTTTAAGTGCTTCATTTCTAGCTTCTGCAAACTTCAACAACTTATCACCTGATTCATCTACTGTATATAAATCATCTACATTTCCATTAACTACCTTACATCCGAATAACTCAGCTAACCAAACACTCTTATCTTCTGAACCTGTATCTAAGAGTACAGTCTCATCTAGAAATGGTGTATATGATCTTAAAAAATCAAACAAAGATGGTTGCTCATTCTTCATTATAGTACATAAACTAATTGTACTATTCTCTATCCACTTACGTAGAATAATAGGATTCTCATTTATAAGATGTTTATAATCTTTATGACCTATCAAAGCTGGATTCTTATCTGTATCCATCTTCTCATACCACTCATATTTCCTCTGTCTTTGCTCTGGATTTACATAACCATAATGCTTAATCCTTATAGAAGATACTCTTGACAAATCTGGTGGTGTATAAGGAATATTACCAACATGGAATGTACTCTTAGAACCCAAGAAGATATTAGGATCACTAGTCAACCTAACTAATCTATTACCATTCATGTTTTTCCATACATCACCTGCATTATAATGTTCTTCATCATTCCAGAATGTATAATAATGAACAGAATATGCTTGACACATAGGATCTGGAGTATTAATAAGTTTCTCCATATACTTTCTATCTACTTTATCTTCTACAACTTCATCTGCATCAAGAGAGAATACCCAATCCATATTTGCTTCTTTAGCCATATTTAATAATTCATTTCTATCTCGTCTTTCATCAAAACTTCTATCATGTTGTTTTAGTGTAACCTTACAAGTTAATTTTACTGTACGATCTATACCATCATCATCTTCTGGACTTAGTATACTTATATTACTACCCTGATATTGTGTTATTTTATAAGGAGAATTATCATCCAATATAAATATATGATCTGCAAATGTGGAACTCTTCTCTAAAGTTCTAGCAAATATTTTTGCATCATAATCATCTCTTATTTTAACCCTATATATAACACCTAAATCTTGATAATCATTTTTTCTTTGTCCATACTTTTTAAGCAAATCAATTGTATGTGCTGTACCTCTTTTTAGTTCTGGAATTCTATCTATAGTTTTTGATCCATAATGCCATACAAATATGTCCTTACATACTACTGTAACAAATCCAGCTTCATAAGCTCTAACAGAAAAATCTACATCCTCACAACCAGCAAAAAATCTTTCGTCAAACTTACCTATCTTATCAAAAACTTCCCTATTTATAAACAAACATAATCCAGATACAATACCTGTTGGTACAACCCTCCTATAATGCTGTTTATAAACATGTTTGGCAGTAGCTTCAAAATGACTTCTACTCTTACATTCTTGTTGTTGACCCCTCATACCAACATAATTTGATGTTGGTGCAGCAATAGAAGCCATCTTTGTACCAGAAAGTCTTTCATATTCTTTACAATCAGTTTTAAACTTTTTCAAGAAACCATCTGGTACTAAAGCATCATCATTCAATACTAATATCCACTCACCTGTAGATTTATCAATACCTTTATTTACAGCCTTACCAAAACCTTCATTCTCTTCATTTGTTATTGTTATAATATCACTATTATCTTTTAAATATTCTTTAGTTCCATCTGTTGATGCATTATCTATTACAATTATTTCTACATCTTCAGACTTAGATCCTTCTCTTACATAATTTATTGTTTCTACTAGGTGATTATAATTACTACTGGTGGGAATTACAACTGAATATTCGGACATCAAGTGTCTCCTTTTCTAAATTCTAAATATCAATTTCATCATCTACTACTACAGGTGACTTCATACTATTTTCACATAATATTGAAAATGCTGCTACATCAATACTATCTCTATCTTCTGGTGGATTTTTTAATCTATATATACTTCTCTCTACAAACTCTATATTACATTTCTTATATTCCTTTTTTAAATTAACATATTTAGGACAACCATTTTCACCAAAAATGTATTTCAATTACACCTCCTTTACAATTACACAAAGGATTAGTATATCATAATATTAAAAATAAGTCAACAACTAAATTAAGCATTTGGAATCTCTAATAATTCTGCTTCTATATGATTAATATTACCCATAATATCTGATGGAGAATTTATAGTTATTACCTCAAAAGTTCTACCAACTGCCCTAACATAATCTTTAATTTTTATAGGAACATCAAAGCCAGTAAACAATATAGGTGCAGTATTTATTTCTATACCAGATCTAAGCTCATCAAATGATCTCTTTCTATTACTAATACGACCTTTATAATTACTACCAACGACAGTTCTATATGTTATAGGAGCACCAGTTGGTGTACTCATGAAAAGATCAACAGTACCAACTGTAGCTTCATCTGTTAAGTTATTTAAAATAACTGTAGATATTGTGGAATATGTATTTAACGAAACTAACTCACCATTTGATGGAAATGTTAATGATTCTGATGTACTACCTTGTAAAGTTACACTACCAGATCCTGTAGTAAAACCATAAACCTTTACACCAATGTTAGCTTCTTCGCTTAATGTAAGTGAAACAGAGTTAGTCTGTAGAGGGGTACTCATTGTAGTAAGACCTGAAGTAATTGATTCTACAATGAACGTAGTTGAAAATAATCTTTCTATCATATTATCTATTCTGATTATAAATTGGAGATTGAGTAGCGAAATGAGGATCTCTATACTCATTTAACATATTTAAAATATCTTTTATTTCACTTCCTAAAGAAGTATTTGTTTCGTATTTAAAATCACCTATACTCATAGATTTTATACCTACTGATGTTCTTCTTGTCCAAAACAAATTTACTAATTCCATACACACAGTCTTAACTATGTCAGGTGGATTCTGACCAAACGAAACACTTAAACTAAAATCACCGGAAAATGAACCGTCTAGTACTATAGTACCAATATCATCTTTTCTTTGATAATCCACACCAGATTCTATACTAGATATACCAACTATAGGCCATTTTCTTAAAACAATTATATCCAAATCATTTACATTATATAATGTTTCATCTGAACCATACTCTACTTCAAAATTATAACCAACAAACTCATCTATTTTATTTGAAGATGATTTAAGAAACGTATAAAGTAAATCATCTGTACTTGTATCTGTTACATTTAAATAATTTTTTACTTCTGTTAAAGTAGCATAAATAGCCATGTTTTACCCCTTATATATTACCGTACACATCAAAGTTAGCAACACTAGATTTCCACTCACCTGAAGATGATATTATATGTGCTTGAACAGACCATAAACCTGACATATTTATATCACCAGAAATTGTTGCGTATTGAACTTTTCCATCAGTACCGTCTGTAGAAAATAATGCTGTTTTTGTTAATATAGTACCATCAGATTTTTTAAAAATTATTTCTTTAGTTGTAGCTGATGATATATCTACAACAGTTGTATTATCCTTTAATGTTATAACAAATAAAACATTTATGTCACCGACATGAACTTCTTTAACTGCCATATTACCTCTCCAAATCAAAATTCTTAGTTTGAGTAATATATAAAGTAATACTATATGTATCTCCAACTATGATAACTTTATCCCACTCAAAATCATTAGTAGTAAACCATAAAAAATCATCAGTATTTTTATATATAAAATCAGCCATAATAACTCCAAACATTAAATAACAATATCTGCAATAGTACCATCAAACTGAGGATGGATTAATAAATTCTCTAATAAAAATAACTCCATATCTTTAGCACCAGCAACAACTTCTGTTGCGAATGTTATTAAAAATGCAGAATAACTATCACCTGATTTATTATCATTAAAATTACTAGTTTCAATGAAATTACTATCTTGAAGATACCCAAACTTATAATCTATTTCAACAGTAGATAACTTAATATTCCAAAATATTTTTTCAACCCTACACAAATCATAATAATAAGGCTTAGTTACTGGACTTGTAAATGATACTTGTTTTACATTCATTACTGTAATCTCCTACATAAATTAATTATTAACTTTTTCTAATTCATCAATTCTTTTAGATAGAATATTATTTTTTTCTGTTAGTTCTTGAATTGCCTTAATTAAAGGTGCTATAAATGCTGCGTCTCCAACCCTCTGACAACCATCTGGATCTTGACTCCAACCACTAAACTCATCTACACCAATTTTATCTAACGCAGATCTAACATCTTGAGCTATTAAACCATGATGAACATTTTTATTTCTAGACTCAGTAATTTCTTTATTGTAACTATTCCATTCTTTAGGAAATTCACTAGGTGCTTTAAATGTAAATTCCATAGATCTCAAATTATTTATAAAATCAAGACCTAATACACTTTCACCTATAATATTCTTCTTACGTTTATCTGATACTTTATCCCACACAGCATCAGTACCCCAATCACATCTAACATGATCAGTACCATCACCAATATGAATTGCATCATCTGCTGTCCCTGTCAAACCCTCACCTATAATGTACTGATGGTCTGCTGCTACTGCATCTATATCAGAGCTAGTTCCTATACAAATATTATTACTACCAGTAGTCTCAGTGTTACCTGCATCTAATCCAATAAATACATTTGAACCTCCTGTTGTTAATAAGTCTCCTGCCCCTGACCCGATTGCTGTATTAGAATTACCAGAATTTATTACACCACCAGCATTATACCCAACAAAAGTACTATCTGAATGTGTTCCAGTAGAAACACCATAACCTGCTTTATCACCAATTGCTGTATTTCTAGATCCTGTAACATTAAAAAACAAAGCTTGATAACCTAGCGATGTATTATTAGCACCTGATGTTCCACTAAATGATGCTTTATATCCTACTGCTGTTCCTGTAACAGTGTTCTTGTCTCCAGCTGTATGTCCAATTAACACACTTCCTATCGCTGTTACTAAATACTGACCTGCGAAAGAACCCATTATTACACAATTAGTTAACGCCGATCCTCTTAAAGCAACGTTCGGACCTATAAGAACGTTAGCGTGGGTTGCCCTAAGAACACTAGCTGCATTATATCCTATAACTACATTAGTAGTTCCTGTAGCAATCCAATCTCCTGCCAAAGAGCCCAGGAGAACATTGGAGCTGCCTGTCGTTATTGAGAAACCCGCATGATAACCTAGGAACACATTATCAGAGTATGAGTTAGCTGCCACACCAGTTCCAGCCTGGGCACCTACTATAGTATTATTCCCACCCGTTACATTCTCCGCACCCGCGCTCCAACCTACACAAGTATTGTGGGTTGGCGTTGTTTGATCTTTACCAGCATTCCTACCTATCAAAGTGTTATAACTTCCTGTAGCTGCAAATCCTGCATCCGCTCCCACAAATGTGCCGTCGATACCCGTAACCATCGCTGTTCCTGCTCTATACCCTACCATAACATGGCTAGTTCCAGTAGTAACAGCTGTTCCTGCATTATCTCCAAGAGCCGTATTTAATGCTCCTCCACCTAATAAACTATCTAACGCTGTTGAACCTAATCCTACATTATTAGCTCCACCACCTGTTGTACCGTCTGTTAATCCATCTATACTACTTGCCCCACCACCAGAAGATATTTTCCAAACAGCATTACCAGTACCAGTATCTTTTGTTAATAAATATTCATTTGTTGCACCTGCTACTGAAGTTAAAGCATTAATAGATGCTTGAGATGTTGTATTTCCAGTACCACCATTAGCTATAGCTATTGAAGTACCATTCCATGTTCCAGATGATACAGTTCCTAAAGTTGTAATGCTTGATGTACCAGCCCACGTACTCAAAGCAGTATCTTCTACACTACCTAATCCTATAGATGTTCTAGCTGTAGCACCTGACTCATATGCAAAAGCTCCTATTCCAGTAGCTACAATAAATTGACCATCAGATGCAGCAGCACCTAGAGTATTAAAATCATCTAATATAGCACCAGAAGCTTGGCTACCACTATGAGGATTAGATGCTCCTAAATGTGTATCTATCACAGAATGTGCATTAGATCCTATATCTGTTAAACTTGTATGACTTCTTGTTGTTATCTGAGTTATATTATCAAGTGTTATATTATTAGCTACATAAGCATCAGAAATAGCAGTACCATTCCAAACTCCAGTTGCTATAGTTCCAGTTGCAGTTATACTAGCCTGAGTAAAATGTTCATTACTTGCAAAATTTGTTAGTTGATCATGATCTATATCAGAATTTAAAACAACACCAGTAGAACCAGCCACACTTGTTACTTTTGCGTCAGTATATCCCAATCCTATAGAATCACCATTCCAAACTCCAGTTGAAACTGTACCAACATTAGTTATATTAGTAGTACCAGCCCAAGTTGATACTGCCACATTCTCCACATTATTTAAACTTAGATTAGTTTTAGATGTTGTAGCATTATCAAAAGTATTATCACAAGTACGAGAATCACTTAAACGTGAATCATCACCTATACAAGCAGTTGATGATGAAGAACCATAATCTACTGATAAACTATCACCTGTTAATGTTACACCTGTACCAGCTACTAAATTTGTATCATCACTTATATCTACTTGACCTAACGTAATTGTTTGACCAGACAAACTTAAATAATTATAACTTGTAGTATCTAAAGTTACATCATCACCACTATCTACTATTCCCAAATTAGACCTAGCATCAGTAGCATTAGTAGCACCTGTACCACCTTGAGTAACAGGTAGCTTATTTTCAAGAGTTAAAGAATCTAAATGTGCTGATTGAAGTATCCATCTTTTTGTACCAGCATTAGCATCAGGTGATATCACAGTTGGAGGACTTTCAGATGCTCCACTATCTGAATCTAACCAATATGGATATAGAATATTAGTAGTATTAACTAATGCTAAATCTTTATCTGTAAGTAGATCACCATCTAACTCAGTTCTATCTAATGAACCAGTACCACCACCAGTAAGTCCAACTGCTCCCCATGCTTTATTTGACATTTATAACACCTCTTTAAATTAATTTATTCTTTTCTTCTTTTGTAAATCTCTAACTGTGTAACCTAATTTATCTTCATTACTTACTTTAGTTACTAGATTTAAATCTCTTACTGTGTAACCTAATTTTTTTAATCTTTCAGCACTATTTACATTTGAGCAATATCCAATACCTTTTTCTATTTTAACAACCTCATCATAAGTACTTTCTTCAAAATTGTTTATTTCAGACCACATAGTAGGACACTTTACTTCAAATCTCTTCTTATCCACAAAAACCCCCAATTAAGATTTAGTTTTAGAAATTAACTTTTGTACTTTATGTGATACACCTACACCAAACAACGCACAACCAAGACTTTCTATTAGTAAAACAGTAGCATGGTCTAAACCAAAATAACCTGCAATTGCTCCAGAAGCACATATAATCATACCGCTAACTGACTTACCACTACCAAAAAAATTCTTCATAACATTCACCCCTATTTAATTTATTTCTTTTTATTAACCAACTCTAATTTAGTAAAAGTTTTATCAAACTGATAATTACTAACATCTTTACCTTTTGCATTACAAAACCCTGTAACTAATTTAATTATATTTCTTTCAATATATAATATTTCTTTTTTAGATTCTTGTATTTCTTTTATAGTATTAACATCTAAATTTATATCATCCATTTAATTCCATCTTTCTAGATTCTAAATTAGCAACTATTCTACTAGCAACCAACGAATCTTTTTCTGACTGTAATTTAATTATAAGTTATGTTAAATTCACTATTTGACTATCTATTTTCTCATAAATACCCTTATGTATAAAAATTTGGAGCCTTATCTTTAGTGGCTATATTTGTTGATTGATAATGCAAGTCAGCAAAATGGCAAAATGGATCAGGGACAGGTCCGCTTGACACTGTCATAGCATTAGCAGATAAAAATGATCTAACTAAAAGTATACCATCTGGTTCTATTAAATCTGTATCTATTTGAGTACCAGAACCTCCGCTTACAGATGCTTGCACTTCATTGATAAGATGCATATACTGGGTAGTACTTGCTGTTTGTTGTGCAACTACAGTAACAGATGCAGGAAAAGCAGATTGTGTATGACCTTTTGCATATATAATTTCAAATGACCAATCTGTAGTCCCTCCTGTAACAGTTGTAACATTATGACTCCAATGACAATGTATATGAATATCAGTCCCAGGAACATAATCATGTGGAATATGAAACTCCATCCATGACTCATCGTTTACTGCAAATTGAAATCCTTTTATACCGTTCCTATATACTGCATCAGTAGGATCTGTAGAACCAACACCCCTAGTTCTAATTTGACCAGTTATATCTCTCCAACCAAATGTTGGTGTGGTAGTGTCTATTTTAATACCTTTCCCTGATGATTTAGGTAATGACATCACTCCATCACTATCTATTCTGAATCGTGTATTAGTACCTATCGCACTCGTTCCTATCTTAAAGCTGTCTCCGTCACCGTCATCAACTCCCATTGTGAATATCTTTGTACCAGACAATGCAAAAGCAAGTATAGGATCCCCGTCTGTGGCAGAGTTTGATACTTGTATTGCAGTTACATCAGTATCGTCTTCTACTTCAAGATGTGCTCCAGGTGCATCTGTACCAATTCCAAGCCTTTTATTAGTGTCATCCCAAAACAAATTGGAATTGTCTTGTTGTAATTTACCATCAGTACCTATAAACAAAACACTACCAACAGTAGAATTTATAATTCTACTTTCTATTTTAATAGCTCGTCTTATAGATGATACTAAACTCATAATAAAGCCCCAACATTAATAGTTTGACCTGCTAAATTACTTATAGCATACAAAGCATTACTAACATCATTATAACTAATTATTGCTTCCTCTGTAGCTTCTAACCTAAACACATCATTTGTTTTATCACTTAATATACCAGATTTACCAACAAATATTAAACCAGTATTTTTATCATCTGCCTGTATTCTTATTATTTGTGTTGGTGTTCCAGTTATAGATATTTGAACTTCTGAAGTACCTACTGATATATCTCCTAATCCTTCAACATCAGTCATCTCTACAGGATCAACACTAACAGTAATAGTAATTCCAACTATTCCTTGAACATGAATAGGACTTTCAAATGAACCTATATTATTATCATTTTCATCAACAAGATATGTATCTTGTATTTGTCCCATTCTAGCTTTGTGTGTCATATTCTATATTTTTTAATACTTAAATCTTCTTTTCTAATTCTACAATTTTCAACATAATGTGACCCCTAGATAAAAATTTAACATTTTAAATATCAAACTTATTATACTAGGGATCACAAATCTTGTAAACATACATTATGTAATAATAAAGTTATTACCATAAGTACTTTAATACTAAGCAGTTACACCTTCTAAAGTTGAGTGGTGTATAGTAGATCGCATCACAAAAGCTTCATCCGCATAAATGTCAAACTGATCAAACTGTGAACTGGTTTTACTCAAAGGAGTAACAGTTACATCATTCATATAACCTACCCAAAACTCACTAGTATCTACTACAAAAATATTAGTAGTACTTCCAGTAGCACCAAGCTGATTAGTTCCATCAAAATAGAATGTATTCAGTACATTAGTAGATGCAAATACAGGTATCTCATCATAAGACATAACCCTAAACCCACCTTTTACTTCTACTGAGTCAACCCATCTCTGTTGTGACTGCAATGCAGCACTAATCTTACGTCTACCGGACTTAGATGTAATCATAACATCAGGTGCTCCTGCACACGCATCAATAGTTTCATCCATCTTAGCTACAGTGAAAGCACTTCCACCAAGAGTAGTAGCCTGTGCAATTCTCTGATTACCTGTGATAAGTGTATTTAAACCATCAGGCTCAAGATTAGCTGTAGCACCATAAAACATTGCTAACTCTTCTTTATCTCTGAAAGCCCTAGACCTTGTTTCAATTTCCTCAGAAAGCAAATCCTTATAACTTCTACCTGCATCCTGTGCAAACCTTGTTACTTTACCTCTAGCAAGCAATGTTCTGAACTGAAATGTTACCCTAGCTGATTCACTTCTATCAATATCTGGTTCAGTAAGATCACTTACCCACTGTGCAACTGTATTTGCAGCAGCAGCACTACGCCTATTTAACAACCAAGAATCAGAACTTCTCTGTTTCCTTGGAATGTTTTGTCTAAGAGGATTCTTATACTCTATGATTTCTGCTATAATCTTATCAACCTCTGGCTGAATAAGAACACCACCTGTAGCACTATAATCAAGAGACCTCTTAATCTCATTTTGCCAATTATTACCCATATTAATCTCCTTCTATTAAACTTATTAAATTTTACTTTACTTGAGATGCATTAAAATCCATCAACATACCTAACTTATCTCCAGGTGCTGCTTCTTTATATTTATCAGATCTTAAGAACTTTTCCTTCTCACTCAAATTCTTCTCAACATCTCTCTCATCTTCCTTATGTTCATCAAAACCAACACCTTTTCTTATAGGAAGATTATTAGAAATCATACTTTTCAAATCAGAAAGACTTTTTCTTATTTCAAGAATTTCTTTATCTTCATCCACAGACTTAGAAATTTCTTTAGTTTCATCTTCTTTCTTCTCATACTTATTCTCATCAACAGACTTAGAAATATCTTCCTTCTTTGATTCATCAGCTACTTTAGACTTTGATACATCAACAACAACTTCTGAAAGTGCTGTAACTGTTTCTTTAATTTCACCAATAAGATTACCTATTGAATCATTAATAGCCTTTGTAATATCATCTATACTAACTGAACTTTTAGATACATCTTCAGTTATATCTGGTGATGTTGCTTCAAGTGCTTTCAAAAAATCAAGTACACTTCTAAGTGTGTCAACCTTAACACCATCTGCATCTGAACTCAAAGCATCTTCTACAGAAGTAACAAGAATTTCAAGTTGTTTAGCATCCCTATCAATAGTTTCCTCTTGACTCTTTTCAATCTTCTTTTCTTTAGTTTTAGCTTTATTAGCCATACTATTCTCCTCACTAAATTCTTTCATTGACTTCTCAACATAAAATGCTAATGTTCTTGCACTAGCATCTGCTGGTATTGTTACCAATGAAGTTTCAAATATTTTCATCTGGTTTACATACTGTACTACCTTATCTAAACCTTTAATAAATTTCTCAGTAAAATCCAATGCAGTACCACTAATACTGAATTTACTAAGAACACCTTCTTGGACCTTCTGCCAAATATCAGGAACAGTTTTTGAAATTAAACACTTTATCCATAAAGCTCTTTGTTCAGGCATATATTTAACATCAATAATCTTACCTATTTCTTTATCCCTATCATGATTATAAAGTAATGTAGTATATTTCTTTAAATCATCTTCTGCACCTATCAATGCTTCCTCAGAAATATATAAACCATCTACATCTAGATCAGCAGTAGTGGCAATTCCTTCTATAATCCATTTACCTTCTTGATCTGCAAATCTCTTTACATCAATATTTGCATCAAATTTTACTTCTTTATTACTCATAAGAATACTCCTTGAATAATTTCCTATAAAAAATGTATAAAGGCAACTACTAGGAATGTAGCTTTCGTGTTATAGGCACTAGCCCTTAATTCTTACTCGTTAATGAATCCACCTGTATTAGATATCGCATCCACCTCCGATTGCATCCAATGGTTCTTACTTATTGTACTTTCAATGAACTCACCAACTGATATAGAGAAGTAATGTGGATCAGGTTTCATATTATCTTTAAATATAATAAGAATACCAACAGGAGTATCTAAACTTCTAATAACAGTATTTTGTAATATTTTATTGTCAACAAGACCCCTTATAAACTTGTTAAAATTTTCAATAGTATACTTACGTGTACCACTATCATCTGAGAAATAATAACCACCTGAATATGCGTCACAAACTTGTTCAGCAGATACCATATGTTCTAGTACTCTACATCTCATATCATGAAAATACTGACAATATTCACACTTACCAGTTTCAAAATCATGTTGTCTTAGTCTAACTTCTGGATCTGTAATAAACCTAAAAAACTGTTTAGTCTTAGACACACTTCTCTTTTTCCATTCCCCATCATTATCAATACCATAACCAGCATCTGTTAATGCTTTCATAGCAACATTTGTACAAGCAGACTGTGTAGAGTTGTTATCTACATCACTAGGTTTCTTATTACTTCTATCTTCTATACACTTATTATATGCTTTAGATACAATACTCTTAGCTTCTTTAGGTGCATTTCCAATATCAGGTGCTCCATCCTTACCCCTCTTTATGTCACATCCATTACCACTTCTATCTAGAGGAACATCATATCTTCTACCTCTTTGTTCAAACTCCTCTATAATTTCATTTTGCATTTTCTCTAAATCTTCTTTACTGTAACCATAAACATGTTTACCAGTTCTTACAGTAATTTCATAAAATGCTTTAATTATAGATTCTCTAAAAAGTAACTCAGCATCATCTAAATCAGCAACAGTAACACTAGCACTTAGATCAAATGTGTCAGGCATCTCCTCATCAACTTCTTCGTATACAGATGCATCCCTATTTAGTTTTTCATACTGTTCTTTTAAAAACTTATATCCCATAAATTACCTCTCAATACCTAAAATAAAATCTAATTTATCAATTGGATTAGTAAATTCACAAATAGATCTTTCATCAGAATACTTACAACCATCACGTTTAGCAGCATCCTTTAAACTTTTTAAACTTACATTTAATACTTTAGCAAAACCGCTAAGACGTTCTATAGGTGGACAATTAATATTTCCACTCAGTATATTATTAACAGTAGCAGATGATATACCAGCAGCTTTACCCATAGAATCTTTTATATCGCCTTTTGACTTAGTATCAGATACTTTGGAATCTATTTTAGAATTTAATAAACTACTTAAACCAGAACCCCTATAAACATCACCCATATTTAACTCCTATTTTATCTAAAACTTTACCAATACCTAAATTACTTATACAATATTTATATAACTTATTATGAGTTTTTTTCATAATCTGGAATTTATTTGGTTTCTCTAAATGAACACCAAACATACAAAACATACAACCTGTATTTTTATAACCTATATCATATATACTAGAATATTTTAAATTATTTAATTTAATGTATTCCCAAATATCTTTTTCTAACCAAATAGATAAAGGTAATGATTCTTTCTTTTTACCATCAAAAATATTACAACCTTTTCTTAAATACTTCTGTTTTCTTAAAGCACTATCATAAACCATAGTTCCTATAAACGGTAATAATCCATACTCTTTTTCAAACTTACGTGAAGGCCATTTTTTTAATGCATCACAACACTTATAACTTATTTTAAAATTAGAATTTATTAAATACTTCCATTTTTCTGGTATTTTACCTGACTTATTTTTATCACCATATAATCTTTTGTTTCTTAACTTATCAGATTTTGTATTTATAACTTCAAATAATTTTTGACTAACTTCTTTAGATACAATAGGATAACCATAATGATTTAATACTTCTTTAAAATTCATTTTAGGTTTTACCCAAACTACATTATCTACACTTTTTACAAATTTAATAATCTCTGGATACTCTAAGCCAGTATTTAAAAACATAGCTTTAGTATTAGGATATTTCTTTCTAATTATATCTAAAAGAACAGTAGAATCTTTACCACCTGAAAATGATACATATACTTTTCCATTATAATGCCTATAAAATTCTTCAATACGTCTTTCAGAAAACATAATCTTAGCTTGTAATGGTAAGGATTGTTTCTGTTTTAAATAATAAGAATCAATTTTTAACAATTTGTAATTTTCTTTTTTTCCACGATTCTTTTAGCATAATAGAATGTCTATCTTTTCTTTCATTTGACCATTTTCTACCATAATTATAATTGCTTTCACCACTCACAGCTTTAGATATTTTATTTTTTGTTTCTTTAGATCTTTTTAATCCATAGTTAGGAGCATCTTTACCAAATTTTCCATACATATGGTTCTTTTCTCCTGTACGTGATAAAGATAAATTCTTCCTATGCTCATTTGTTATTTCTTTACCATACATAGCATTTCTTTTACCAGTACTATGCCAAATTCCATGTTCTTTTCTAGTTAATTTTATTAAATTACTAATATTATCATTTAATTTATTACCATCTATATGATGTATAACGCAACCATCACCGTAAACTACTTTATTATCTGGATTATAAAGATTCCAAATAGATTTAGCTAACATAACAGAAGCATAATACTTTACTCCATCATGTATTATTGAAAAACTACAAAATCTTCTACCATCTTTCATACGACAACAAGCAATTAATTCTTTTACTCTATCTTCTTTGTTCATATTATTCTCCTTGAATAATTTCCTATGAAAATGTATAAGGGCGACTACTAGGAATGTAGCTTTCGAGCGATCTACTCTAGCCCTTAATTTTTATTACTTCTATACAACTTTCTTTTTCTTCTTAGTTTCTGCATCTTCAATAGTTTGTTCATCTACTGAGTTCTTATCTTTATCAACTGTAGAACTGGCATCTGATGTATTTGTATCTGACATGCCATTAGGCATACCCATGTCATCTAATACAAGATATTGATTACCAATTCTCACGGCTAACCTATCCCCACCTGGTACTGGATCAAAGTTAAGAACTTTTCTTGCTTCATTCTTTGTTATAATTCCAGCATCACTTAATTCCTTACCAGTACTAGCATCAACAACAGGATCTATCACAAATCTTAAAGAAGCATCTGGTGCAATTTCTCTTATTAGTTCATTGTTTAATTTTAATGTTATAAGATTAACTAAAGGTCTAAATAATTTTGATTTTGTATTCTTTGATAATGCATCAGTTGTTGATCTTGTTAGTCCATCAGCATTACCTAAATCTACAGAAGATACTCCAAAATTTCTATTAACTGTTTCCTGAATAATAAGTGTTAATTCTGCTAACTGCATTTCCCTAAAAGGCCTTGTGAAATCTATCCATCCAGCATTACCAACATTGTCTAATACTTTTAATTGTCTTTTTCCACCCTCACCCCTACTTGCTTCAAACTGTGCTTTAGCTCTTTCATAAGCCTTTTTACCAATCTGCTCTAGATATAAAACTCCAGGTGGTATTTCATCATCTATAAAATGTTTAGCTATAGACTGAGATGAATACATTAAAGCAGATACTTCATTTGTAATTGTTTCTATTATAGGTGTACCATAAGATGAATAAGTTCTTGGAAATTGTATTGTCCATATAATATCATCAACACTATGAGGTATTACTAATCTTTCCTTACCTGCTCTGTCAG
>Ga0257127_1001557_pt1 | contig 15921 bp, 12 predicted proteins | sample SI060_135mmetaG_FD_190152 | JGI IMG/M metagenome (GOLD analysis project Ga0257127, IMG submission 190152) | Marine microbial communities from Saanich Inlet, British Columbia, Canada - SI060_135m | ecosystem: Environmental > Aquatic > Marine > Inlet | place: Canada: British Columbia | collected... | reverse complement strand
AAGGTAGATTTGGTATGTTACCAGATATATTAGATTATTTTTTAAATAAACTTGATAAAAAGAAAATCGTTATTAAAAATCATTATTTAATAAATACAGCGCCATATTATTATTTCAAATATGGAGTAAAAACATCACTACATCCATTTTTGGAGGCATTTAGTAGTATTTATAATTTAACTATAGAAGATATAAAAGATAAATTAATTAAAGCATTAGAAAAAGACAATAATGATATATTATTTACAAGTTTAAATACAGGTGATATTAAAACACAATTTAAACTAAGGAAAACTTTTATTGAATTTATTAAAACAAATAAATATTTAGAATATGATATATTAGGTGATTTTATTTCAAAACCAGGAATAATATCACCAAATGGTATAAATTTTTATATTTTTGAAAAAAATACAACAGTAATAAAAAAAGAATTAGAAAAAAATACAATTAAAGATGATTATAATCTATTATGTACAAATTATGAAGATGATATATATAAAGAACACGAAGATAGAGATAATTTAATATTCTTAAAAGATAACAAGATATTTTATCCAATTTTTATAGTTGATAAAAAGAATTCAAATACTAATGCAACAATCAATAAGATTTTTAAAAAGGATAAAAATATAGATAAATGTCTGGAATTTTATAAGTTGGGATGTAATAGAGAGTCTACTAATAAATTTAATAAAGGTATAGCATATAGTTGTAAAATAATAAATGATCAATTATTAAAATTAAATAAAGAATACCATATTAAAGAACAAGTAATAGATTTACGTAATAAATGCAGATATATATTATTAAATAATGGATACATATTACCAACACATCCATCTGGTACAATATCTAATATATCAATTAAATATAATATTTTAGATAGTGTAAAGAGCATCAAAACCACAATAAATAATTTATTAGATATAGAATCAAAGATTAATATTGATATGAGGCCAATTGGTTTTTTATATACAGAAAATAAAGATAAAATGTATAAAATGGTTGCATTTATACTGATTAATGATATTGAATTACGTATTAAACCAGAAGTTATACATTACGACGATATACTACAAATTGCTAAAAAACTTAATAGAAAAGATTTTAAAAAGAAAAATATCTCAGAAGAGGATATTATAGATGAATATATCATAAATAGAGAAAAAAAGATAGACGATAGAATAGAAAACATCAAGTTAAAGGCATATGATAAGGAATCGTATGAATTATTTAGATTAGAGGTAAGTAATTATTTAAAATTGAATGATACGATTAAGAATAAAATAATAAAAATATTAGAAAACACAAAATTATTATTATCAGAAAAGAAGCAATTATTAAAGAGTATATTATTTAAACAAATAGATAAGGATTTGTATGATTTATCTCAGACTGGAGGTACTGAAAAAATATTAGAATTAGGTATTAAAGATATTGATTATAATAAGTATAAAGTAAAGAATAAGCGTGATTTATGTGGTACCAATATAACAAAAGATAGATGCAGTACGACAAATCATTGTAAATGGAAATCAAATTCTTGTATGTTATTGGTTTCAACAGAAAAGGCAATTATTTATGTAAATAAAATAATTCAAGAACTTGTAAAAGATGAGATGAGATCGAAAGAGATATTATCTATAGATAATTATTATGTGAGTGATATTGTTGATTTTGATAATTTTACACAAAGAGAACATGAAGAAATAATCAAAAGCGATATTCCAAATATAAATAAAATTTTAAGTCAAATATTTGGAGAAGATAATATTCCAATAATTGGTAAAAGAAAGTTTTATAAAACTGGTAAATCAATTGATGAGGAAAATATTGAAAATCCATTAGAAATATTAGGTGATATTCATATTCAAAATATTATATTAAATAACAATACAATATTAAGAGCATTTGCAAATTGTTATTATTGGATTAATAACCCATTATATCAAATAGAATCTAGAAATTTAAATTATTATTCGGATTTACAAACAGATTTATCAAATTATTTTAGAGGAAATATAATAGATTTCTTAACTGATAATAGTAATGATGAATATATTCGTGTAAATATAATGAAATATTTAAATATGAGTATTGATAATTATATTCAGGATATATCTACGAAAGATAACTTAATTTATAATGGTATAATTGAACTTCTAATATTATCTATATTATATAATACATCAATAATGGTCGTTAATAATTATTACGATATTATATATATATTAGAAGATGGTAAAGTGGTAGAAGATTCAAAAATTGCTAAAATTAAAAATGTACAAAAATATAAAGATATTAAATATACTAAAAAAAGTATAGTAATTATGTTGGAATTTAATTTTGGATCAAATAAACCTTCAAAAATTAAATCAATATTTAATTAATTGTTTTTTAAACCCTTTTTAAATAAATTCTAATATTTATTTAAATGGGTAAAATATCAAAAAATAAAATTCTGGTTGAATTAGTTAATAATCAAAAACAGAATATTGAAAACGAAAAGAAATTAGATGTTAAAAGTTTGCAACGTATTAGTAGAAATGTGGAAGGGAGTCTTTTTGAAGACAAATGTATATTATGGCAAGGATATATTACATATATTAGCAGTACAGATGTTCATTATATAAACTTTTTTTTTAATGGTAAAAAACATGCATTACATCGATTATTATATTTAAATTTTATTGGAGATGTTAAAAAAAACGAGTATTTGAAGTATACTTGTAATAATAAAGGTAAATGTTGTAATATAAATCATATAATTAAAATTAATTCAAAAAAAACTTTAGATTTAGAAAATTCCATAAATGAAATAAGTATAGAAGATAGTGAAAAAAATAATAAAGAAAGTGAAGGGAAACAATGCCAAGATAAAGTAATATTAAATAAAAATATTAAAAACAATATAGAAAATAGTATAAATATTATATCTGATAACAAGGATAAACTTATTATTATATTTTAAATATTTATATTTTAAATATTTATAGTATATTATATCTTTATATAATATAATGGAAAGCTATATTGATTTCATTAAGAAATATAATAATGAAAAATCTATATCAAGTGCAACAGATAGTGAATTTGGTAATTTTTTAAAAGGAGGTGCTAATAATATAAAAGGTGGATTTCCTTCTGTTTACATGATTGATTCAGATCCTGAATCAGATTCTTTAAGAGAATATAATTCAAATGTTGATATTTCAAATATTTTGAATAAAAAGAAGGTAAATCCATTTTTAAATGTATCTCAAGATAATTCAAATGGTGGATTTTTAAATTTATTCCATTCTGATACTAAAAAAGAAATATCTAATCAATTAAATTCAGTATCGAATAAATCTGATACTGTTGTGCAAACTGCTGGAAACAAAACTGAAACAACAATTAATTTACCAGATGAATTAGAATTTATTTCTACTACAAAAGATCAAGTAGGTGGTGGTGATAATTTAACTGAATCATCTATTAATTTACCAGATCAATTAGAAATTATTTCTATTACAAAAGAACAAGTAGGAGGAGATGATAATTTAACGGAATCATCTATTGATTTGCCATATGAATTAGAGATTGTTTCTATTACAAAAGAACAAGTAGGAGGTAATTTAGATAATCTATTTATAAAAAATGTTACAAAAGATAATAATCTAAATACTACTTCATTAGATTTACCAAATGATTTTGAAGTAGTATCAATAGATCAAGCAGGTGGTTATGATAATTTAACTGAATCATCAATTGATTTACCAAATGAATTAGAGATTATTTCTATTACAAATGATCAAATAGGCGGTTATGATAATATTTTTTTAAAAAATGTTTCTAAAAAAAATGATAAAAATACAACATCAATTGATTTACCAAATGAACTTGAAATAATGTCAGGAGGTGATAATGAGTTTTCAGAAACAACAATCGATTTACCAGATATTTTAGATATTGTTTCTATTACTAATGAACAATTAGGTGGTGACAATTCAATACATAATGTATTTTTAAAAAACATGCTACCTCAAAAAAAACATAATTTAGACACATCAATTGATTTACCTGACAATTTTGAAATAATGAGTATTAATACAAAAGATTGCGATGAACATATTGATACTGATAATACAACAATGGATCTTCCAAGTGATCTGGAAATAATATCAATAAATTAAATATATATAAATAAATAATCATAAATTTATTTATATTTACTAAAAATAAATAGAATTAATAAAATAGTAATAAATTTAAACATCTCAATTGCAAATTGTCCAAATTTGAAACGTATACCATTAATATTTATTATTTTATTTTTAAAATCAGCAATATCTGATTTACCATCATTATTTAAATCAATATTTATTATAGGCAATAACATATTGTCAATAAATGAATAACTTAAATCACTAATAATTTTACTAAAAATAGTTGCAATTGCTGTAGTTACTATTTGATTATCATTTAAAAATGTATAAAATTCATTAATATGCATTTTATATATATATTAAATATATTATTAATTTATATGAATTGTAAAAATTTAATTAAAAATGCGTATAAATATTATGATGAAAAAATGATATTATATGAAAAAATACATCATATGACTGGATTATCAAAAGATGAACATGAATGCGATTTAGAAGTTGCTTCAATAAAATTTTATATTAATAAAAAAATCATATCAGAAGCAAATTATGAAATAATGGGTAGATATTATAAAAAGGACAATATATTTATATGGGCATGGGCAGATGTAGATAATGTGAAAAATTTGACATATATAAGTAAACAAATATTAAATTATGGATTAGATATAGTTATTGATAATTCATTGGATAATAAAGATGAATTTAATTTAAATAGTTTTTTGAAAATGTTATTAATTAATTCTAGAATAGTTATAAATAATCAGGTTGAATTAGATATTCTAACATATATAAGTTTTTATTTATCAAAAAAAGATTGGTTTATAACTATAACAGATCCAAAGAATAGTGATCAGGTTTTATATCTCTTTTTATATAATATAAAATTATACTAAATATTATATATAATTAAACACTATATATAATATTAATTTACTACAAATGGATTGTATCTTGGTCTATCATAATCATTCATATATAATATAAATTTACCCTTACTAGCATCTAAGAAATCTATATCCACTTCATCTTTATCATATAATTCCCTATCTCCTCCAATAGTTATAGGAATTTTAACAGATGAACCTCCTACACTATCAGATGTAATTCCATAATATTCATACTTATTACTACCAGGATATGATTGACGTCCAAATATTTTTACAATTTTATCATCTTCCCGACGTATTAAATTACCATAATAGTGATAATTATCAGGGTATCCTCTAGTTGGTGATTCAAAAATATAATCTTTTACGTCCGATGGATATATATGTCTAGGTAATCTTCTATTTGGTGGATGTAAAGGGTCATCAACTGCATTTCTATCTCTAGTATCTATTAAATTATCAACTATTGATTTATTATTAGTATTATAATTGTTATTGTTATATCTATTTGATACTAATATATTATGTTCTTCTTTTGGGATATCTTCTTTTTTATTATCATTATTAGTTTTATTAATTATAATCGATTTACATGGTGGACATATATTAAAAAAATGATTATAGCATAAAATTAAAACTGTGACTAATATGATAGCAGTCAAAAAAGCGGTCTGATTAAAACAAATATTTTGATTCATATAATTATATATAATCAAGATAAAAAAAACTTTATATATTATATGATTAATTTATTATTTAATATATTATTTGGATTATCTATTGGTATTATAATATCATTTTTGTATAATAATAAAGAAATGTATCATGGACCAAACTCCAAAGATATATGTAAAAAAATATTTAGACATAATTCTAAATGTTATAAATTAGTACCAAAATCTATAAAATGTTCATTATTAAGTTATCATGATTAATTATCTATGTTATTTATAAATGGATAATGTGTTTTGTCATATAGTTGGATTAAATAATAAAATTAAAAATAAGATTATTGAATTATTAAGAAATAAAGATTTTAATTTTGTTATTATCGATTTAGATGGTATTACTCAAAAAATTATTAATGATAAAAATATGGGCTTAATGTATGAAAAATATGAAGAATATTTCCAAAAAAGTAAATTAAAAGAAAGTAATAAAATAAATACAACAAAATATAAAGAAATTGAAAAAAAAATGTCAGAATATTGGAAAAATAAATTTAAATTAATACTAGAAAAAGATATTAAAAAAAATAAAAATAATAAAATAATATTAATAGGTCTTAATACACATTTTAAGAATTCTCGCATATTTGTAAAAATAGATTGTAAATTAAAATTTTTTATAAGATTAGATTTAGTTGAAAATGCAAAAAATGTTATAGAAAATAATTTAGACGATCATAGAAATGAAATAATTGAAGGTACATTCCCATTAGAGTATTTAGAAATAGATTTTTTAATTAAAAAACGTGAAAATTTATTAGGAATATATAAAAAAAATGGATATGAACTAAAATCAATTACATCTATTATGAAAATAATTAATAATAATAATGATTTTAATATGAATAATATTAATGATCTTTATTATGCATCTAGAGATAAGAAAGTTAAAAAAATAAATTTAAATAATGAGCGCATCATTGTATATAGTGTTCCATGGTTGGCTGCATTATCATGCATGGAATGCAAAGATTTAAAGAAAGGTTTTAAAAAAAATAATGGTTTTGTTAAACAAGAAAAAAGAGGTGGTTTTAATGAATTAAAAAAAGAATGTTATTTATATAAAATAGAAAATAATAATTTTTATCATCATGAGAATGGTAAAGGAATTAAATTTGTATCTACTCAGCAGACCAAAATATTGGAAAATTACTATATTAAGGATATGTATGAATATTTAATTGATAATGGAATTAAATTAATTAAGTAAATATTTAAAACATTAAATATTTATTTAATATAATGGATAAATTTGAAATAATATTAATTGATGCAAATGATTTTAATGTTAATACATTAAAATCACAAAAAACTCCAAATTATACAAAACAAGAAAAAGATTTACTTAGACTAAAAAGTAATTATATAAATATTATAGAATCAGAAAATCTAGTAAAGGAATATTGTAAATCATTATCTGTTAATAAAGATACATTAATGGAAGAAATTGTAAAATTTATTGGTCTTGATGCGGACCATTATGGAGATGTTAAAGATTGTTATGAATGTAAAGAATATAGTTATCAAATAATGTACATGATGCCACATAATGGAGATCAATTAGATAAAATAAAAAATAATATGATTGCATCTTTATTAACATTTGATAAAGAATTAATTCGTGGTAATGCTGTTTTATTTAAAACATATATTTCAATTGATAAACCAAACGAAGATAAAATGATTGATACTAAAATAATTAATGTAATAGATCTACTTATGAATAATACTTATCATACAGGTGTTTATATAAATCCACAAAATAAATTCAAACAAATCTACTTTAATAATAAATATGAAATAGTTGATCCACATAATAATTGGTTGATATCAAATGATATTCCTAAAATAATGACACACGACGATTATGGTTTTAAAGTACACGAATATTTAAAATTTAATTTAAAATTTATATTTAATTCAAATACTGATGATGACATTAATGAACCGATGAGTCGTTTATTGCATGGAATAATAAAAGGAGATGGTATTATATATAGTCCTTATAATGATGATTCATTTTATGAATTGTTAGTAGAAGATGTGATGGAATTATTAAAAGTATGGAATATGTTAAGTCAAAATTTAGAAGATACTGTGAAATTTGAGAATAAGGAAAAAACAAAATATCAAATTTTGAAAAGCAGACTTGATATGAAATAATTTATATTTATAATAATAAAATATTTACTATTATAAATGTATACAAACATTAAAATAATTGATGAGGAGAATGATTTTGATTATGAATATTCATCAAAGATTCATAATTTTAAATATTATATTAAAAATTTTAAAATTAGTTCTCATACTATATCAACTGAAATTTATAGGTATATTGTAATTGAAAATTTTAAAAAAATTATAAATGATAAATTTAAATTATATAATTTTAAATTAAGATACGGTGATGTATTTCCTAAATGGTTAATGTCACAAACAAAACATGAACATGATTTTGATCCAGTTATTCCAAATGGTGACAAATTAAATAATAAACAATTAATTATTGACATATCTGTATTAGAAAATATATCTATTAAAAGGGCAAAATATTTTGTAAATGAATTAAGATTAGATAAATTATGTAAAAATTTAATTGCTAAAATAATCAAATTAGAATTCGAAAAAATTATAAGTGAACATAATATACTTATTTATGAATATAAATCAAATAAAACTGATTATATTATGATTAAAGTTAATATTCAATTTAAAGATGAAAATGAAATTAAAGCATTTATATTTTCAGTAACTAAAGAAAGATATAATTCATTATTTAATAAATATAAAAAAGTTCATAACTTAGGAGAATATGCTAAGCCACAAACTGATTTTGTAAAAAAATGTTTTATATTATTACTAAGATATTATATATTAGAATCATATAATCAACAACTTGCTGTTGCACCATCATTTTATAAATATATATCAGAAAAGTATAATGCTGGTTTTGAATTATTTGCATCATCAATTAATTCTTCACTAAAAGGTTATTTCAGTTTATATCCAGATATTGAAGATGAATTTAACTCAAGTGGTAATTTTAATAATATTAAGATATTAAAAGGTATGTATGTATCTAATCCACCATTTTCAAATGATATTATGGAATTAATGGCAAAAAAAATATTAGAATGGTTAGAATCGCCTGAAGATGTTGGATTTATCGTTACTATACCTGCATGGGATAAAGATGAACATAAATACGGTAAATATATGCCATTATATATTTTAAAAGAATCAAAATATATTATTGATATAGTAAAAATAGAAAAAAAAAATTCATACTTTATTGATTACTTAGAGAATAAAGAAATTACACCTGTTTCAGTTTATGTTATTCTATTACAAAACAAAAAAAGTCAAGAAAAATATAAAATTAACTTAAAAAATGATATTAAAAATTATTGGAAATCAACACATTTAAAAAATCAAACTGCTGGTAATATTAATTATTCATCATTAACTATAAATAAAAAATTAAATTCTGATACTAAAATAAATTTTAAATTTAAATTAACTAATAATAAAATACCATCTTTACCCTTTCCTAATGATTATACAAAAAAATATTTTTTTGAAAGAGCTAAAAGAAATATAAAAATGAATATTGAAAAAAACAGTTATACTACAGAATTTAAATTATTAGAAAAAGCTAGAAATTTTTTAAATGTACAAGGATATATTAAAGGTCTTGCTTTATATAATAATCATCAAAATACTCATATTAAATATGTTTTTATGAATATATTAACATTATTAAAAATTTCAAATTTAAATAAATATAAGAAATTAAATAATTGTCTTTGTATTGATTTAACTCCTTCATTTGAAAATAATTTATTTTTTAATAATAGAATAAAAACATATATGGAGGCTTTACAATTTTATCTAATTAAAAATTACAAAAGTAAATTACATACATATTCTACAAAAATATTATCACATTCTAATTTTGATATTTATAATTTAAATAATATTAATAACTTTATAAAAAATAATGCTCAAAGTATGGATTTTATATTAATTACAGGAACCGAAAATTATTTTGATATTAAAGAAATCTCATTATTTTCAGAATTAGTAAATTTACCAATTTTTATTTTACAACTATATATCCTTTTAAACTGTCAAAATAAAAATGGTAATGCAATTTTATATTTTATGAGTACATATCATACTGCTTCAAAAGAAATTTTATTTATATTATCACAATATTATAATAATTGTACTATTACAAAAGTTAACGATGATTCAGATGCAAATTATATTATTCTAAATGGATTTAAATCATTACATGATAATGAAATAATTAATTTAAAAGATTTAATAAATGATATATATAAAATATATCCAAAACTTGGTAAAAATATAAATTTACATGATAATAAATTAAGAGATGAATATTTTATAACTAAAATGAAAAAATCATCAGATATTCAAAAATTTACACAATCAATATTGAATATTAAATTACCAAATAAATTTTTAAATAAAATAAAAAGTTTTGAAGAAGTAATAATTAAAAGGATGATAGAAAAAAGAGAAATATTAAATATGGTAATTAAATATTTTAAGGAAAATAATAAAGTAAAATTAAAACAAATACAAGATATAGTAATTAAAGAAGCAAAAGAAAAAATAAATGATTTAGAATTATATTTTGAAATACCAACAGATAACTCAATTTAATCACTTATATAATAAAAAATATCTAAATTTATTCGTATTATTTAATATATAATTTTAATTTATTAAATAATGGAAAACAATATGTCTACAAACATTTCTGATTTAAATAACATGCAAGAGTTAAGTTCAAATATTCAAAATGAATTGGATGAAGGTAAAGATACCGAATATATGACATCTGATCAATTAAATAATTTACAACAAATACAAATGCAACAACTACAACAGTTGCAACAAATGCAACAATTACAACAAATGCAGCAATCACAAGAAACAACTGAAAATAATCAAGAAGAAATCGAAGAAACCGGAAAAAAAAATAATTCTATAATGGAATTATTTAAAGAACCTTTAATTATTTTAGTTTTATTTATTGCAGTATCTCATCCAACTATACAAAATATATTAGGATTATATATTCCTAATTTATGTACAATTGAAGGTGATAATACATTGATTAATATTTTAGTTCAAGGTATATTATTAATATCAATATATTTTGGATTAAAATTATTTATTTTATAAATTAATATTAGTACGATAAAATTTAGATAGAATAAATGATAAATTATATTTAAAACTATCATAATTACTATTATCTACTTTAAATTTAAAAGTAATACTTTTAACATTATTATGTGTATTTATAAAATCAATATTAATTATTGAATTTTTAAATTTAATACTATATCTATCAATATCCTGTTCTTCGTAATTATGATATTTATCCAAACAAGGGAAATTAATATTATCAATTAAATTTGCATTATTTGATTTTAATCGCAAAGATAGTTTATTTTCTAATAATGTTATATATTCCATTTTAGAGTTTCCGTTTAATTTAAAACATATATGGGAATTCTCATCCTTTGAAATCATTTGTAAATCATAATATTGATATACTTTTTGTTTAAAAGTTGTTACACTATTACTTCTATTTATAAAATTTTTGAAACCATCATATATATTATCTCTTAAATTAAAATTAAATACATTATTTCTTAAATAACCAATCTTAAGTTCACCATCAAAAAATTGTGTTTCATCAATTATATCTTTTATATTATTTATGAATTCATGAGACATTTATTATTAATAACCCTAATTATCTTTAAATAAATTTATCAATTTTTCTAAAATAATTGAAAAAATCATGTTTTAGGATTAATTTAGTGATATTTAAACCATGATGAACGATATTATTCAAATACCTTCACGAGATAACATTAATAATGTTTATAGTAACTATTGGATTTTATATGAAGAGACATATAAAAAAAAATTTGAGCTAAATGAATATAAATTTAATAATATTGAATCACAAGATGAAATATTTACTATTTGTGATTCACTCGAAAATATTAAAAATAACTTTTATAATACTGATAGTAATGTCGTATTATGTAAATTAATTATTCAATATATGAATGAATATTTTAAAAAGTTTGAAAATAAATTATCAGAAGAAGTAAATGATTTTTTAGAAGATGGTAAGATATCTAATTTTCATAAATTATTTTTATCATATAATTTAAAATGTGATGCATATTTCCTACAAGCTTATTCCGATATATTAAATATATATATTAACAATATTGATTCTGATAAAGAAATTCAATTAATTAAATTTATGTTATCTTTTAATAAACTTATTGATCACATTAATAAAAGCGATAATAAAGATAATTTACTGATTAGTAAACTTATATACAACATAAGTACGAGTTTTAGTACTTGTATTATAAATTTTATTAAAAAGAAAGGTAATACTTTTTATAATGATTTACTTAATAAACCATATTACAATAAAATTTTTAAAAACAATAAAATAATTAGATGGTTTAATAATGATTCAAAAATAAAACTGCATACAGTACTTGTTTCAAATTTTAATAGAATATATCAACCAGATGAATTAAATTCATTTCAATGTGCTGATAGTATTTTAGATATTATAAAGATTAGTAATATTATACATGAATATCAGAATAATTCTATCGAAAATCTTGTTAAATTATCAGAAGAGATATTAGATACATTAACTAATTATATTTGTGCATCATTATATTATTGGATGAACAATGAATCAATGCATAATATATTTAATATAATTAAATATTATGCAAAAGTGTTACCAAATAAATTAGAGTTCTTATCATATTATAAATATCATTTTCAAAAAAGAGTTACACATAACTTGAATTATATTTTTGAAAATAGAGCATATGAATATTTATTAAAGGAATTTAATGACAATATATTTAAAACAAATTTAGATAATATTAGAAATTCATTAGATGATGTATATTTATCAGATCATATGAATAATGAAATTAATAAATTAAATATTACATTTAAGAATCCAGATATAGTTTCTAAAGTTACACAAATGAATAATAATTATAATATTGATAAATTAAATGTATTTATATCCTCTAATGTTATGTGGAATTCTGAAAATCAAATAAAATTTTATGAAAATATGAAATTATCAGATGATATATACGTATATAGTACAATTGTAAATAATTATTATAAATCAAAATATGATAAAAGAGAATTAAAACTATCATATAATGATAGTTTTATTGATATTACATTAGGTATTACCGAAATTAGAATGCCATTTACATATTATACTGTATTAAAAATAATTGGTAATAATTCTGATTGTACCTTAGAACAAATATGTAGATCAACTAATTTAGATATATCAGATATTAAAGATATAATTAATATTCTTAAAATTAATAATATTGTAATAGAAAATACCAATTCTGCTTTAGAAAATATTATATCATTATCACAAAATATTTTAAATAAATCAGATCAACGTAAATTAAATTTGATGCAGACTTCAGTAATATCAGATATACATAATATGGTTAAAAAAGAAATAGAATATGATAAAGATATGTTAATTGACTCCACTATAACAAGAACATGTAAAAAACTTTTGAAGATTAGTTATGGTAGACTTATCATGATTATTAGGAGTGAACTTAAAATTTATTTTACACCAAATGAAAATAACATAAAAGAACGATTAAAGAGACTAGATGTATTAGGATATATTAAGTATGATAGCGCCAGTAATATTTATCACTATATTCCGTAAAAAAATTGATTAATATATTACTTTATTAATTTACTTTATTTATTATACAAAATGTCATTATTAGACAGAGGAATCGCCAAATCAGAATCAGATTCTGATTCTGATTCTGATCATGAAACAACAAATATAATTTCTAAGACAATTAAAAATCCTTTTTTTAGTCGTGATAAAGTAATTATAGAAGATGGATATGTTAAATTAATTGATATGAAACAAAAAGAATTTTATTATAATTTCGAAAAAGTTTATGTTATCTGTTTAAAATCAAATAATAAATTGGAAGAATATATTTATAAAGATACCTTAACTATTAACGAATTAGAATTATTTACAAAACAATTTGATTTACATGAAAGTAATATTAAATTACTTAATAATCCAGTACATAGATCTCAAGTAATTCTTATTGATAGTTATTATCTAAAATTATTTAATAATCAATGTGAATTTAAAGAAAAAGAATTGGTAATACCATTATTTAATATTACAACTGATACATATAATTTATATGCAAAACAATTTACTTCGCATTTTACATCTAAAGATTACTTGGCAATTAAATTAGTAAATGAATTTTATACAAATCCATATCCTAATATTAATTATATCACTGAAATACTTAAAAATTTGGAACCATCCACATACTGGACTAAGAAATTTAATACTAATTTAAATATGACTAATAAATTTATGAATAGAGGATTTAATCTATCATTAAATCAAAGAATTAATGATGAAAAAATAAAAGAAGTCCTTAATGATATTAATAAAATGCCACGAGAAGGCGATGCATATTTGAATTATATTTATAGAAAAGCAGTTTATGTAGATATATCATCTATTATTAAAAGGAATGGGTATTCATTATATAAAATTAATGAGAATATAGATATAACAAAATCAGATATTACTTATTTATTAAAAACGATGACATCGGAATATGAATTTTATAATTTAACTATGTCATTACTAATATCAAAAGACTATTGTCATCATGTTCTTAATAATCCAGAATATTTACACAAGTTAAGAAATTTTAATTGTACTTTTACATCAAATACAATTAACCTTTTAAAAAAATATCCAGCGGCATTTCAATATGCAATGGGATATTCATGGTTAACACTATATATGGAGGAATGTATTAAGAAAACTAAAATTACTGAAGATGATCGTTTTGTATTTACATTAAATCAAGCCCATAGCTTGCCCTATTTCCCATTCTCATCAAATATTACAAAATCAGATCAATTTAGACATAATCCTTATATACCATTACTTATTTCTGATAAGATATTAAACCTATCTACTAATACAATGGGTGTTGAAATTAAATTGAACTCTAACGAAATGGGTGTAGTAAATCAAGAAACATTTCAAGAAAATTTCAATATATTTTTAACAAGTGATAAAGATATAAATATTTTAGATGGTGTAGATATGTCTAATTTAGGTATTTCTGGAAGTGTTATACCAGCATGTATTACAAAATATAATCCATTAATGGATTTATTTCCATCAAAAGATAGATATTATAAAGAGTATTATTCTACATCTGATGTAGATATTATGTGTAATCTAGAAAATGACTTTGAATATATTGATAGAATTAATAAATTTCATAAAGATATATCAGACAGACATATCAAATTAGAACATAATAATGTAGAATTATCAGCTGATAAAATAGCCGCATTAATTATAAATGAAAATTTTATTAAAAGAAATATTGTCAATTCTGATATATCTTATGAATATATTTTAACTAATCTTGATGACGAAAAAGTTAAATTACTCTTTTATAAATTCTATACTGAATATAAAATTAACGAAAATGAAAAACATATCGGATCTAATAAATGGAATAATCATACTTATAATTTATATTTTGATATTGTACCAGTTGATAATATCCGCATCGTCTTCGGTAGAACTAAACTTGATTGGAAAAATTATTGGGATGATATTAATAAAAAGAAAACTGAATTAGAAGAATTAAATGCATTAAGTGAACTTGAAGAAATCGAAAAAGAATATAATTATAAATCAGAAGATTTAGTTAAAGATAATGAAGGCGATTGTCATGATAATATCTTATTTAAATGTCATGAAAATATTAAATATAGAATTAAATCATCTTATCTAAACCATGAACTAGAAATATTTAAAATTAGATGGCCATCATTCTTTTCAACAGTATCTAATTTTCATTTACCATGTGTTAGAGGTTATTATGATGGGAAACAAACCTATTTATTACCATCTTGTATTAGTGCGGCAATGACTCTAGTTAATTTAGATTATAAATATTTTGCAGGATCAAAGGATCCTATTGA
>Ga0257127_1001556_pt1 | contig 15922 bp, 17 predicted proteins | sample SI060_135mmetaG_FD_190152 | JGI IMG/M metagenome (GOLD analysis project Ga0257127, IMG submission 190152) | Marine microbial communities from Saanich Inlet, British Columbia, Canada - SI060_135m | ecosystem: Environmental > Aquatic > Marine > Inlet | place: Canada: British Columbia | collected... | reverse complement strand
CTGGTAAAAAGTAAAATTGAGTACGTCCCTCTACTATTACCATAGAATCTTTGGCAAAATCTCGGGCATCTTGTGCAGCTTTTTTGTCTACATCAACGTCAGTCTCAGGATGAGTAAGGGCATATTCATTTAATTCAGACAAAGTCATGCCTTTGTCTTTGGCAATTTGTCTACGAATACCACCTACATAGATACGTTCAGCTTTATATTCTTTAACCAGAGCTTTAGCAATAGTGCTTTTGCCGCTACCGCCGGGACCGGAAATTGTAATTATAGGATTCATTATTTTGCTTTGTTTAAAAATTCTTGTAATTCATGAGGTAATGGAGAATTAAATTCTTGCCACTTACCTTCTAAATCTTTAAATTTTAAATAGTGAGCATGAAGAAATATTCTCTGCTCCAATACTTTTTTCTTTTTACGTAAATCTTTAGTTTGGTATAATTTATCTCCAACAATAGAGTGACCAATACTATAAAAGTGAGCTCTAATTTGATGCATGCGACCAGTTTTGATTTGTACTTTGACTTGAGTATAGTTTATAAATTTTTTAATTGTCTCATAGGTGGTCAAAGCAGGTTTGCCAGTGAATTTACTAGATTGAACTTTCATTAGACCAGTTTTTCTATCACGTTCAAGTGGAGTATTAATTTCGCCTTGTTGGTTTATTAATTGGCCATGTACTAGAGCGGTGTATTCTTTTTTAATAGTACGATCTTGAAATTGTTTTTTAATATTATCAAAACTGTCTTGAGTCAGAGGAATAACAATTAAGCCAGATACTTCTTTATCTAGCCTATGAACAATAGAAGGTCTTTGCGGATCATCACCAATTTTTATAGATTGAGGAAATTCTTGCATTACCCAGTCGGCTAGAGTATTGAGCTCACCTTTGTCGGTAGCGTGGACTAATAATCCGTGCGGTTTGTTTAATACTAAATATTCATCACTTTGAGCGATGATTTTTGGAATAGCTAAAAATTTAGTTTCCTTTGGCTCTTCTTGGGGATTATAGTTTATTTTATCACCAGCCCGAAGCCAATGATGAACACTAGCTTCCTTATCGTTAACTGTTACGTATCCAGCTAAAATGACTTTTTTTATTTGACTGCGAGTAATATCTAAATGACCTAGTAAATATTTATCTAGGCGCTCTTTAGTTTCTTCTTGATATGTAATTTTCATAAGGTTAATTTAGCAGAAATTTTGTTAAAAAGGAAGGGGTAATTCGTATGTGCATGGAATTGCCCTTCAGAGTATTCTCGGAATAAAATAATACGCCAGATAGCAGAAAATAAAACAATCCCATATTAGGATTATTTTAATGGTCTTAGATCATGAGTGTAATCGAATGGTGCCCCCAGAGGGACTTGAACCCCCGACCGTTTGCTTAAGAGGCAACTGCTCTACCAACTGAGCTATAAGGGCGGACTAAAGAAAAATTATTTATTTTGTCACCTTGCACTAAAGTTTCAGGTGACACACTTCGTCTATTTTATAAATAACTATACTTATGGCTATAAGCCGCACGTAGCTGCTAGCCGTCGCGTAGCCGTTATGGCGTAGCACGGTAGCGAAGTGTGGTGCACCCGGAGGGACTCGAACCCCCAACCTACTGGTCCGAAGCCAGCCGCTCTATCCAATTGAGCTACAGGTGCGTGTATTAAAAAATAGCTTATTAAAGCTACAGCGCACATACTATAACAAAAAAATATAAATAAATCAAGACCAACCTATTTAGTGAAAGGATCTATGTATATTTCTTTTATTTCAGCTTGAGCTGAAGAAAATTTACCCCAGATCATATTCTCTATAGCTGGAGCCAATTGACTACTTATGGCTCTAAGAAGAATTTTATTATTTACACTAAAATCATTTTTATCTGACCTATCTCCTAAAATAATAAAACCAAAGACTCTATTTTTAACATGAATAGGGGAGATAATTAGGTTATTACATTTATAGGGTAAATCAGAAGATCCTTTTGGCCAACTGTCTTGATTAAATATACTAGTACCGGGTTCTTTGACTAGTAGATTGAGTACCTTATCTTTATGGGCGTCTAAATTTTTACTTTCTTGGATATCTGGATAACCCAGAGATTGGTGAATTAGAGCCTTCTTAGTCTCTGGTGAATAGGTAAGGAATAGTGATTTATTACTTGGTATAATATTTTGAATTATTTCCATAATAGAGTGACTTAGCTCACTAAAATTATCGTAACTACCAATCATTTTACCAGTAGCAAAAAGAGTTACTAATTTATTATTAGCATGAGTCAATCTATTTTTAAGATTACGAGCGATATTTTGATAAATTTTTTCAGCGGTTTTAGGAGATTTTTTGATAATAGTATGCCAATTGTAACTAGATAGCTCCCAGCCATTAAATTCAGGACTAACCACTTTAACATTATATAAATGTTTACTAGATTTTTCTATCAGAGCCATTTCGCCTAAGCTATCTCCAGCTTTAAACATGGCTATAGTTTTTGGCCCTTTAAGATCAGTTTCTAAAACTACCAAACCATCATCTACTATAATAATTTTATCTCTAACTCTATCTTTAGAAAATATTAAATCATCTTGATTATATTTTGCTTCAACTAAAAAATCTTTAATAAGTGCTATTTCATCAGCTTTTAAATTTTTAAATAGCGGAATTTTAGCCAAGTCTATTTTTGCCATTATTGTAGATTATTAATATAAGCTAAGGCAGTGGTTTCTTCTATTAATCCTTGTTGTAGTAATTCTTTAATATTTTGTTCCATAGAAAACATACCTTCATCAGCACTAGTTTGTATTACACTTTTAATTTGTGGAATTTTATTTTCTCTAATGATGTTAGCTACTGCGGGAGTATTAATTAATATTTCTCTAGCGGCTATACGACCTCCACCAACTTTTGGTAGAAGTTGTTGAGAAATAATACCATTTAGAGAAATTGATAATTGAAGTCTAACTTGAGCTTGTTGATGAGGAGGAAATACATCTATAATACGGTCAATAGTTTGTGATGCATTATGGGTATGAAGAGTGGCTAATACTAAGTGACCAGTTTCAGCTAAAGTAATAGTGGCGGACATGGTTTCTAAATCTCTAACCTCACCAACCATAATTACATTTGGATCCTGTCTTAAGACATGACGCAAGGCACCTTCAAAAGATAACATGTCATTACCAAGTTGACGCTGTTTAATAATACTTTTGTCTGATTTATGAATAAATTCTATAGGATCTTCTAAAGTTATAATATTAGCAAAGCGCATAGAATTTATTTTTTCTACCATAGCTGCCAAAGTAGTAGATTTACCACAACCAGTTGGTCCAGTTACTAATAATAATCCACTGGTACGTTCTATCATTTTATGAGCAATTGGAGGTAGACCTAAATCTTCTAATTTTGGTATTTCATTAGAGATAACACGGGCTACTAAGCCAATGTTGTCTTTTTCCCAATGTATATTAACTCGGTAGCGTGAAAATTTAGCAATTTCGTATGAAATGTCCAATTCTCTTTCTTCAATAAACTTTGTTTTTTGTTTTTCGGTTAAAATACTAAAAATCATTTGCTCGGCAGCATCTCTAGTAATTTCAGTTGCCCCGTCAATTATTTTTAGTTCGCCATCTATTCTAAGGATTGGCGGTCTACCCACTATAATATGAAGATCAGAAGCACCATTTTCGCTAGCTTTTTTAAATAATGTGTTGATATTCATTTTTTGTTTTGTTTACTCCGTCCTCTGGCGGATAATTTTTTAACGCTTTTATTATAACATAAAATAAAAAAAACGTCCCGCTATTCACAAGACATTCTCATTATAAAAAATTATTTTTTTGTAGCTAGTTTTTGCTCTTTTATCATATAAGTAGCTCCTTCATAAACTCCAAACAATAGAGTACCGTAGACTATATTGCCAGCTAAGGTAGATTTGAAAAATGGGATGGCTAAATTATAGCATAAAGCTAGTCCAGCTAGGTCATGACTATACCAAGATCCAAAATACCAAACAGCAAAGTTAGTTAGTAAGAAAAATAATAGAGCAGAGCCTAAAGTAGAGCTGGTTACATTTAATATATTTTTGTGTTTCTTTAACCAGAAGCCAATTAAAGCAATTATAGCTAAAGATCCATAAACAGCTAACATTATTTCTAATTTATAGAAGCCTAAAAATATATCAGAAATAAATAAAGCTATAAGAGGTAAGATAATATATTTTTTAGATTGTCCATAAACACCAGCAAATAACATTACGCTAGCCAGAGGAGAGAAGTTTGGTACATGAGGAATAAAGCGAGCCGCTAAAGCTATTAATGATATAATTGCTATAAGTGCTAGATTTTTTTTATGCATAGTTTTTTAAAATTCAGATTCAATAAATTTCCATTCTATATTTTCTCCATTGTTTGGAAAATATTTATCAACTGATATTTGCGCTTGTTCATTATTTACAAAATATTGCCAATATTTTTGATCTTGGCCATTTTCTTTGTCTCTGATTTGAGTTATCAAGATTCCCATATCCCCATAATCTTCAACTTGATAGTTCCAAGCTTCTTGATTGCTTATAAATTCAGTTATTGTACTTAGGTTTACAGGAGTTTTGAATTCAAAATTAGCTTGTTTTATATCTTGTTCTGAAAATTGAAAAGATACAGTTATTTTATTATCACTTGAACTTAGATTTTGCGGACGAGTGTTTATATTTCCTTGCCAAAAATAAAAAATAGCTCCGACTGCTATTATTAAGATAATAAAAATAGATAGTTTTTTCATATAGATAGTTTTTTTATCCTTCGGCTACGCTCAAGAATTTCGTTTAGGATGACCCTCTGGGTCAAAATTCAATTCCTGGCCTAGCTGGCAGGCCTGTTTTTATATAATGTTTAATAGCTTTCATCTCGGTGATTAGATCAGCTTGTTCCATTACTTTATCAGGGCAATGGCGACCAGTCAAGACTAATTCTAAATTGTCTGGTTTTTGACTAATTAAGTGTAAAATATCTTCTAATTTTAGAAGTTTAGTTTTTACGGTGGTATTGATTTCATCAAGGATTAATAAATCAAAACCCTCTTTCATCCAGATTATAGCTTGATCTATAGCTAATTGAGCTTGTTGTAGATCTTCGGTGTTATTTTTGAAACGAAAGCCTTTGCCTTCAGTCATTCGTTGTGCTCCAAAAGCTGCATAATTTAATCCATCGTTTTTTAATTTATCTAAAATTTTTCTTTCACCATAATAATCTCCACCCTTATCAAAATAAATAATGCCAACTTTAAGATTATTACCAATCGCTCTGATAGCCAAACCTAAAGAGGCAGTAGTTTTTCCTTTGCCATCTCCAGTATAGATGTGAATTTTACCACTCTGTTTGGTCATTTTATTTGACGACGCTAGTCATTATTAGAGTTAAATTTGAAAAAGTAATTATAGCCATTAAGATAGCTAGCCAAAACATATAGCGATTATACTTGGCTGTGTTTTTACTACTTTGAAATATAGTTTGATTTAGTTTAACCATATTATCATAGAGACGAAATTAAGGGTCCATTTGGCTAAATCAGCGTTAGGCGTGTCAAATTGATCATAAACTATCTCTAACAGGTCAATATCAGGGCTATTAAGATAGTCTTTTATTTTTTTTCTATCAGCATTGTCCATAGTATTTTTATTTATTATTTATATAAACATTATAACATTTTTGGTAAAAAAATATAGTAGATCCTTCGACTACGCTCAGGATGATAATATATGTAATATATTATCAAATTGACAAAAATAGGTTAATATATTAATATTGATTGTTAATTAATAAATTAAGTATGTTCATTACAAAAGAAAGGTGCTAGTTATGAAAAGCAAAGGTAGGGTAACTTGGGGGATTCTCTTGGGTATCATTTATATGATCCTGACCATTCTATTATTCGTTGCTGTAATTTTAGAATGGCCGGCTGTTCAGTGGTTATCAGATTTTTTAAATGGATTTTAGTACACAGAGGTCATTGAAATGAAAAGCCCGTTTGACTACATGTCAGACGGGCTCTTTAATTTGACAAAAAATATAGATAGGACTAAGTTGTAAGTAGACTCTTCACATAAAAGGAGGTGTGCCATGAGTGACAAAAAGAAAAATGTGGAACCCTATGAATCTAATCGTAGAAGCGACCAAGGTTCTCAAACCAAACGGCTTTCAATCATTTTCGTTTCTATAATTGCCGTTGCTTGGGCAATCATAGCATTTCTTCCCACATGATTAAGCCAAGTACCCACCCTAATAGCTACGGCGAACGGGTGGGTAAAATATTGACAAAAAAGTTATGTATTTTGTTAAATTTTATCTAAATAGTAAAAATAGTTTTACTATGCTATTATTTATATAAGATATATTAAACAAAATACTATGAGTATTAATGATTTGATAAGAAAAAAAATACCTACTGGACGAGATTTAAAATCCCTTGGACCTGGTAGTTTTAAGAAAAAACTTTATGAAGCTACTAAGAGAGGGGCTTTAAAAAATTTAGCTGATAACGAGGATATTATAAATAAAATTGTTACTAAACGGAAGAAAGATATTAGGACTGGTAGATATACTAGAGATAAACGAAGAGCCGATTTTAGAGAAGCTCTTAAAGATAAGTCTTTAACTAAAGATGATAAAAGGGATTTGAAAGCCATTTTAAAGCATTGGAGTAAGGGTGAAGTAGCTGAAGTTGCTAAAAGTCCAGCCATACCTAAGCCTAAAAAGGCTAGACTTAGACCAGCTCTATCACGAGAGCTGCCAGAGTTTTTACAAAAAAGAAGAGCTTCAGTTTCAATAGCGGGTACTAGTAAATCAGACTCATCAAGACCTGGTTCAGGTGGTGGGATAAGTTCTGGTTTGGGAGGTGGGTCTACCATTTCCAATCCTAGTAAACCAAGTAGTAGATTTACAAAGCCACCTCGTTTATTAAAATAATTTACAGTATTTTAAAACCCCGTTAAGAGGGGTTTTTTTGTTTTATTATTTTTTTGGTAAGTGCGAAAGTATTTTGTCTATACACTCATCAAGACTCTTAGTAGCATCAATTTCGATGCCATAAGTAAATTCAGTAGATTTTTTATGCACTACAGTAGCTGCGTCTTTTCCATGAGGTTTATCTCTGGTAGCATCTCTGGCTATGCAAAGTTCAACGGATGCTTTTAAAGTAAATATATAATGTGGAAAATCTAGCCTATCAATTAAATCATCAATTTGGGACTGCCAATAAAAATTTCCATCAAAGATAATAGGTATATTGTTTTTTAAAATTTTAATAGCTTCAGGAGCTATTACTTCGTTGGCTTTTTTAAAGCTCGTTTGTGAAATATAGCCGTTTTCTTTGCTTAAATCAAAATGACCTTCATCTAAGACTCTATCAATAGCAAAATGTTTAGCCTTTATTATTTTGGCTAGTTTTTCAGAAATTGTTGATTTGCCAGAAGCGAGTGGCCCGCGGATTATAATGTAGTAATTCATGTGTTTATTCTAACATATATCTTTTTCTTTACACAAACAAAAAACCCCACTAAAAATGGGGTTTTAAAATTATTTCATATCACAGCTACCTTTCATGCCACATTGCTTGGAGCATTCAGTACAACCACCGAATTTGACCATAATACCTTTTTTACATTGAGGGCAGGTTTGGCCAACATCAGTGCCATAGTCAGTGGCATCATCTTCCGGAAATTCTATATCAGCGTGTTTGCGAGGGTTTTGCATTTCAGGAATTTCTTCTTTAACGGCTTCTTTGAAGGGCTCCATTTGTTCTTGTTTGGTAGTTTCTCTATCACCGTTATAGGCTAAGTTTTTTTCTTCTGCATCAGCTTCAGTAGTAAGGACTTGTTCTTCCCGAGAGCTATCTCTATAAATAGTTACTCCCTTACAACCAAGCTCGTAGGCTTTTTCATAAAGTTGAGCAGTTTGTTCTATAGTAAAGTCAGCTGGAGCATTAGCAGTTTTAGAAATAGAGGAGTCAGTCCATTTTTGCACAGCAGCTTGAACTTTAATATGTTCCATTGGTTCTAATTCCATAGCGGAGACAAAGAATTTTGGTAAAGAGCCATTACTCTTATACTCTTGGGCTAGCGGAATCAATACTTCGTGGAAACCTAGTCTAGATTGTCTATAGAATTTAAAAGCATAGTAGGGTTCAATGCCAGTTGAGGTTGAAAGCATGGAGCCAACTGTTCCGGTTGGAGCTTGAGTAGTCAGAGCAACATTACGCATTCCATTTTCTCTAACCATTTGGCGGACATCTTCTGGCATTTTTTTCATAAAGCCAGAGTCTAGGAATTTATCAGCATTGAATTTAGGGAAAGATCCTTTTTCTGCAGCAATCCGAGAAGATTCTTTATACATTTCAGAAGTAATAGTTTTGTATAGTTCATCTATAAAAACTAGAGACTCATCAGAACCATAACGCATACGAAGTTTGATAAGCATTTCGCCTAAGCCTAGCGTACCACCACCAACTCGGCGTTCATTTTTTTGATTATCTTCGTTTTCTTCAAAATGATAGGGAGTTAAGTCAATAATATTATCTAAGAAGCGAGATAGAGTACGAGCGGCTTTTTTAAGTTCATCCCAATTTACTTCAAAGGTTGGGCCTAATTCATCTTGGCCATTTTCTTCTAGGAATGAAGCTAAATATAGGTGACCTAGGTTACATACTCCCCAGCCTGGTAAACCTTGTTCACCACATGGATTGGTACAGATTATTTTATTGAAATAGTATGAATTGGATTCTTTATTATATCTTTCCATGAATACTATGCCTGGTTCAGCACTAGCGTGAGCAGAAGCAACTAATTTATTCCATAATTCACGAGCTTTGATAGTTTTGTAAACCTTAGTTGGGAAACCAGCTTCTTTCCAAGCTTCTAAATCGCCAGTCCATTGTTGATCATAGATATCTGAGTAAGCTGGATCTTCATAGTCAGGAAATTCTAAATCCCAATTACCATCATTTTTAACAGCTTCCATGAATTTATCAGAAATCATGATTGAGATATTAGCATTTTCAATTTGCCCAGCCACTGTTTTAGCGGAAATAAATTCTAGTATATCTGGATGCCAGTCCCATTGCATTAACATTAAAGCTCCACGACGAGAACCACCTTGTTCTATTAGACCTGTGGCATAGGAAAATAGTCCAGCCCATGATACAGAGCCAGATGATTTGCCGTGTACGCCTTTTACGTAAGCATAGCGAGGACGTAGAGCAGATAGGGTCATTCCAACTCCACCACCACGACTCATTACTTCTACCATTTGATGTAGGCTGTTTTTTACTATAGCTTTTCTAGAATCTAATGGTGAAGGTAAGACATAACAATTAAATAGCGTAAGATTACCAGTATAGTTACCGTGGGGATCTATATTAGCACCAGTCATTATACGGCCACCTGGTTGAATATATTTTTTTGATAAAGCTTCAAAGAAATCGGCAAAATATTTTTGTTTATTTTCTTCAGTAGTTTCTATAGAAGCGACTGCTTTAGCAATTCGACGATGAGCATCAGAGATAGCCTCACGTGGTTTATCACATTTGAAAATATCTTGTTCAAATTCAAAATTATTGGTTTTATCAGCATAAATACCAGTTAACATATGTAACTTGGCTTTGTCAGCGGTGATCATTTCTTTGATAACGCCTAGGTCTTTTTTAGGGTATTTTCTATCTTCTTTAGTAATAACAATTACTAGATCGCCGACTTCAATGTCTTCCCGCTTGTCTTTAATGGAATAACGGTCTAAAAAAATAATTCTGCCCAATTCGTCAAAATTAGTAGAATTATTAATAATATGTTTGGCTTGTTTAGAAAGATTAACTCCAGCTTCTTGAAGTTTTTTAACTTCTTCAGAAATAATTTCCTTACCTTGCTCTAAACGAATCTTTTTTCTTTGTTCACGATAGAGGATAAAGTGTTTGGCAGTACTAGCCCAATTGGATTGGATTAGGATAATTTCAATAATATCTTGGATTTGCTCTACACTTGGAGTAAGATGTTCATTAAATTTGTGTTCTAATATGGCAGTTACTACATCAGCTAGTCTTTGAGCTTCTTCACGAGCATATTCACCAGAGGTTTGTCCGCTTTTAAATAAAGCAGAAAAGATTTTATCTTTATCAAAATCAATAATAGAGCCGTCTCTTTTTTTAATTTGTCTAATACCGGAAGCCATAGCTTTTTCTTTTACTAACTTTTTCCCACGTGTTTTAAAGTAAACTTTAGCTACTTCAGCGTGATTATTATCTAGTAATACTATATTAACAGCAGATCGGATGTCATCAGTGGTGACTGTTTCGTCTTCAGAGTAATTATTTTCTAAATATTTGATAACTTCCTTGGTTAGTTTTCCAGAAATGGGGTTATCTTTTAGTCCGGTATTGATAATAGCTTGGGAAAGAGAGAAAATTAGCTTAGATTGGTCAAAATTTTCTGTTCGACCATCACGCTTCTTGATTACTTTTAACTGCATGGGGATATATTTTTAGTGATTTGTTTACTCCGCCTCTGGCGGGTTGTTAATTTTATCATCTCAGATAAAAAAAGGACAAAATTTTTAGCTATTTTTTACTATATCTTGTGCCTGAAATCATTATAACACACAAGATGTGGGTTTGCCAAATTTTTGTCTTTTGTTTTTATTTTTGCCTCAAAATTACCTTAACTTGAGTCTATATATTATAGTTGATGGAAATTTTTTTGTCCAATTATGACATTTTTAGGACTATTGTCACAAGAAAAAGTATCTGCTATGATAGATTCATGGCTCAATTATTCAAAAAATTCAATAAAAAAAAGAAAGGTCCCTTTCGTAGATCAAAACCCAAGGTCAAAGAGGATATCATGGACCCTATTCTTTATAATGGAGGACTAGATAAGGAAAAATTTCCTCAATTACCATTAGAGAAGAGAGATAAGCCTGAAGAAGAAGTGGAAAATCCACTTAACAAACGTAGAAGTTTATAAATAAATAAAAAACACCTTAGATTTAATTAAAGCGTGTTTTTTGTTTGCTTATTTTATTTTAATATTAGAGGGCTGTTATATCTTATTACTTCAGTCTCAAAATTAAGCTTATCTTTTATTACAATAGCAAATTTTGCTAGAACTTCCTTGTCGCCGTGGTTTAATAATATTTGTTTGGGCTGCTTAAAACCTTTCAGCCAATGGAGTAGAGCAGGTTGATCAGCGTGAGCTGAAAAACCATCTATTTGATCAGCCACAGCCTTTACTGGAATCTTTCGGCCATAGTAATCAAAATCAAAAACCCCATTTAATATTTTATGTCCTAAAGTACCCGGTACTTGGAAGCCCATGAATAGAATATTATTATTTTTGTCACCAATATATTGGGAGAGGTGATGAATCATACGACCGCCTTCCATCATACCTGAACCAGCCATAATAATTTTTGGGGGAGGAACGGTATTAATTTCTTTGGATTGACGAATGTGGTTAGTAATTTTGAGATGAGGAAAGTCAAAAATATCTTTATCTCTTTTCATATCATCTTGGGCATCTTCGTTTAGATAATCAAGATGTTTTTTATATGTTTGAGTGGCTGTAGCAGCCATTGGACTATCTAGGAAGACAGGCACATTAAAATCTAAATGAGATTCGTAATAATCATTCAGGACTTTAAGAATATTCTGAGTTCTTTCTAGGGCAAAAATGGCAATTAACAGAGTGGAGTGATTGAGAGTAGCTCGTTGAACAGCTTTAATTAACTCTTTATCGCGTGTTTTGGTGTCATGATGAATGCGATCACCATAAGTGCCTTCACAAATTACATAATCGGCTTGTTTTATAATATCAATGTCTTTGACTAGTGGCATATCCTCACTACCAATGTCACCAGAAAAAACAATTGTTTTATTGCCTGCTTTAATTTCTACTATGGATGAGCCTAGAATATGAGCGGCGTTATGAAGTTTGAAACTGATATCAGGATTTAGATCTTGTTTTTGATAATAATTTAAAGGCACAAAACTCTGCATAGTTTTATTTACATCTGCTTGCCTATACATTTTTGGCATTTTTTTGCGGAAAGCTTTTTCGTTTGTTATAAAATAACTGTCCTCTAAGACTATTTTAGCTAAATCAATAGTGGCTCCAGTGGCATAGATTGGCCCATTATATCCTTTGGCATAAAGTTTAGGTAAACGGCCACAATGATCTAGGTGAGCGTGGGTAAGAATGACAGCATCTATATTTTTTGGATCAAACAAAAAACCATCCCAGTTTTTGACATAGTTATCCCAAGAGCCTTGATACATTCCACAATCAACTAAAATACGATAGCCATCAATATTTAATAGATGACATGAGCCAGTTACTTCTTCAGTGGCACCATAGGATGTTAGTTTGATTTCCATCTTTTTAGAGATTATTTTTTTATTTTATAAATGGATTATCCATATCAAATGCTATACGTGGGGTATGAGTATTAATTTGTTTTGTACTAATTTTATATTTAGTGAAGTATTGAAAATCTACTGAGCCAAAGATTGCCTTAGAATAATCAAAATCTAATTGTTTGGCTACGTCTTTAACAGCTTGTTCAGAAGGTCCTTCTATTTCTATAAAGGGTTCTAGAAACGGCCATTCATCTATGGTGATTTCTACATCTCCTATTTTCCAAAGCTCACGTAGGCTTTCTTGATAGGCTTTTTCTTGGCAGCCAAGAGTGTTTAATATTTCTCGAGCTTCTTCAAAACTGTTGACAGTGATACAAGTTTCTTGTTGATCTTCTATACTTTTATTATTTTTTATAATTTTAATACTCATTGTTATGCAGTCGGCTTCTTGTCTGACTCTGGCCCAGCCACCTTCTATTTCATGACCACTGGGAAAATCCCAAACATATCTTTTCATTAGAAATTCAGGATAAATCATTTTAGCGTCGGCTTTCTTTAGGCGAGCGCGAATTTCATCTTTATCAATATTAGTAAAAGCTGCTTCGTATTCTATTTGCATAATAAAATTATAGCATAAAAATAAAAAAAACGCCTCGAGTTGAATTCGAGGCGTTTAAAATAAATTTTTAAAGTTTTCCGACAAGGTCTAAACCTGGTTTCAAAGTATCTGCACCTGGTTTCCAATTAGCTGGACAAACTTGATCACCATATTTATGAACAAACTGTGCTGCTTGTAGCGTACGTAATAATTCGTCACTACTTCTACCAATACCATTATCATGAACCTCAATGGTTTTTAGTATTCCCTCAGGGTCAATAATGAAAGTACCGCGTAAAGCTAAGCCTTCTTCTTCAATTAAAACATTATATTTATAAGATATTTCATGAGTTGGATCAGCTAGCATTGGGAATTTTATTTTTTTAATAGTATCACTATCTTCGTGCCAAGCTTTATGTACAAAAACAGTGTCAGTTGAAACTGACAATACTTCAGCGTTGAGGTTTTTAAGTTCCTCATATCTATCAGCTAGATCACCTAACTCAGTAGGGCAGACAAAAGTAAAGTCAGCTGGGTAGAAAAATAGAATAACCCATTTTCCTTTATAGTCTGCTAGTTTTACTTTTTTTGTAGCATCTTCATGATAAATTTCTGCTTCAAAACCTGGGGCTGGTGCTCCAATTCTTAATTCATAATCACAACCACCGCCACAACAATTTTCATTTTCCATATATTTTTTATTTATTTAATTAATAAAATTAATTTTCTTTAATAACTGTTCTCCTTTAGCTAAACCATGTTTGTATGAAGTATAAATTCTTTGTTGGCTTCTTTCTCTTTTGGAAGTACAAGCTTCATCATAGACTACATGGACATTCTTATATTTAGCTAGAGTTTCTATGTAAGGATAATTTAGGATACTAAAAAAGTGTTTAAGACCATACATAGGACCTAGATAGCGTGCTTTAAATAATATATCAAGTAAGTCCCAAAATAAAAACTTTAATACCCTTGGTAGAGTTTTTCGGTCATTGAAAATATAAAGTATTTGTTTATCAGGGTACTTACGAATAACATTTTTTATAAAATCTCTAGTCGGCATTATACCGCCATCGTAATATAATTCGTTTTTTATTTTAGTGTAGGCATAAGGCGGTACTTTAGCAGATTGAATAAGACGATTAATGGTGTCTACTTTGCCATCCAGATATTCTAGACGTAAAGTTTCGGGGTTAAAGACACGGGCATAAAAATTAATGTGAGAAGTACGAATTCTTTTAACATCTAATTTAGTATCACCCATGGTTTCTAATTCTCGGGCGTAGTCTAGGTCAATAATATCAAAAGGTTTTTTATGAATAAAGAGTTCCCAAAATTTCTTCCAAATTATTTTAGGTGATAAATCTTTTAAAAAACGATGTTTTTTGTAAAGGTATTCATAATATAATCTACCACATATTTCAGTTTGATGAGATAAAAAATAAGCTGCGTTATGAGCACCAGAGGATACGCCATAAACAGAGTGAATACGAGGATAAAGATTATGCTTCTCAAAGGCGGCCAGCACTCCAGCGCTAAACACTCCTTGGATAGTTCCTCCTTTAACAATAATTATAATATCTCGCTCAGTTTCCATATTTTTTATTTTGTCATTTCGACTGTAATGGAGAAATCTAGCTAGATCTCTCGACTACGCTCGAGATGACAGGTGAATTTTTATTTAGTAGCTTGGTATTTTTCAGCTACCTTTAGCCAGTTTATCACATTAAAGAAGTTTTCGACAAACTCAGCTCGTCTATTTTGGTATTTTAGATAATAAGCATGTTCCCAAACATCAATTCCTAATATAGGGGTGTGTCCTAAAGAATAAGGACTATCTTGTTTGCTAGTTTGTTCTATTATTAGCTTATTATCAGCTACAGATAGCCAGGCCCAGCCAGAACCAAAGGTAGTCATAGCAGCTTTAGTAAATTCTTCTTTAAATTTTTCAAAAGAACCAAAAGCATCATTCATAGTCTGAAGAAGTTCTCCCTCTGGCTGACCACTTTGATCAGCTGGAGTCATAATTTCCCAAAAAAAGCTATGATGGACATGTCCACCGCCATGATTTTTGACTGCCTGACGAATTTCCTCAGGTAAAGAATCTATATTGGTTAAAATATCTTCAGCTGATTGTTCGGCAATCTTAGGATAAGCTTCTAGGGCTTTATTAAAATTAGTGGTATAGGCAACATGGTGCTTATTATGATGAATCTTCATAGTCGCTTCATCTATGTATGGCTCTAGCGCATTATAGTCATAAGGTAGAGCTGGTGTTTCAAATTTACTCATATATTTTATTATTAATTTTTTATTTGTCATTGCGAGGAGTTAATCGACGTGGCAATCTGATTGGGATCGCCACACTTCGCTCGCGATGACGAGTGTTTATTCTATCTGATTAACCGAAATATTTTTCAGTATAGAATCTAATTAATTGTTCTACTTCTGGTATGACCTCGGGGTTGCCAATGCCTACTTTAGTTTTTTTCTGAACTGCTTCTAAAGTGTGAGCACCTTCAAGAACAGCCTCTTCTATATCATGGTCAGTTACTTTAGCTGTTTTATCTATTATGCGTACTTGCTCTTTAACTACGCGATCATTTTGTTTGGATTTTATAAAATAATTATTAATAGCAGAGCGTAGAGCTTTATCGCCTAATACTGAGCAGTGAATTTTTCTAGTTGGTAAATCTCCCAGACGCTTGGTAATGTCTTGAGGCTTGATGGCTAAAGCTTTATCTATTTTCATGCCGCCTTTTTCAGATATCATAACAGACAACATAGATGTGGCAGCTATAGCAGAACCACAACCAAAGGTTTGCCACTTCATTTCTTTAATTTTATCAGTTTTTTTATCCACTTTAATCCAAATTTTCATCATGTCGCCACAAGCAGGGGAGCCAACCATACCTAATCCATCATAATCTT
>Ga0257127_1001545_pt1 | contig 15958 bp, 10 predicted proteins | sample SI060_135mmetaG_FD_190152 | JGI IMG/M metagenome (GOLD analysis project Ga0257127, IMG submission 190152) | Marine microbial communities from Saanich Inlet, British Columbia, Canada - SI060_135m | ecosystem: Environmental > Aquatic > Marine > Inlet | place: Canada: British Columbia | collected... | reverse complement strand
GTAAATGGAGCACCACCAGTAAATGCATCAGTAAATGCATCAGTAAATGGAGCACCAGGAGCACCAGGAAATGAAAATAAACCAGTAGAAGAAGAAGGAAATGCAGGAGCACCAGGAGCACCAGGAAATGAAAATAAACCAGTAGAAGAAGAAGGAAATGCAGGAGCACCAGGAGAGAAACTAGCTGTAGTAGCACCAGTAGCATCAGAAGTAGCACCAGCACCAGCATCAGCACCAGCACAAGCAAAAGGAGAAGAAGTAAATTTGAAACATCTTAGAGCGTTGACTGAGGCTCTTAAAAAAACCGTAGTAGGGGCGAGTCCTGTAAAAAAAGAGGAAGCAGAACAAATAGAAGATAACGAATGTCTTACTGGAATTGCCAATATAGAGGAGAGACTTAAATTTGTAGAAGAAGCACAAGCACAAGCACAAGCACAAGCACAAGCACAAGCAGCACAAGCAGCACAAGCAGCAGCAGCAGGAGGAGGAGGAGGAGGAGGAGGAAGAAGAAGAAGAAGAAGAAGTAAAAAAAGTAAAAAAAGGGCAAGAAAAAATAGTAAAAAGGGTAATATAAGTAAAAAAAGGTAAATGTTTTATTTATTAAATTTGGTTATAAAATATTTAATAAATAATTTGTATATAACTGTATATGGCAACGATTATGATAACAAAGGATATCCAACGAGTTTTAGACGAAATAATTGCCAAGAAATTAATCGCTAAAAATAAAAAGGATAAGGATACAGAAAAGGATGTCCGTATAGAAATAAAACCAAAAACCGAGTTTATGCCCAATAATATCGCAGCAATACGACAAAAATTAAAGGAGTGTTTGAGTGAATACGAAGATATGCAAGGATACGTACAATAATAATATTATTCATTTTTCTCTCAGATTCCTATGGGTTTCTCTCTATTTCTCTCTATAATCTATAATTTAGAGAATTCACTTATAATCCATGTATCATATGCATGGATTATAAATATTCTTGGTTTCCCAATTTTTATAATTTAGAGAGAAATAGAGAGAAATAGAGAGAAATGAATGTTTAAGGTTCAATCGTTACTATTTTTTTTGTTTCATTCTCTTCGCTTTCTTCCGTATCACCATCATTGCCCTTATTATTTTCTTCGTCATCCGGTTTTTGCAATAAACTGGCTCCACGATTTACTCCATTTATAATATCCTCTTTGTTTTGTAATTTTGCTTTTCCAATTGACCCATCATCATTTTGAAATACAACGGTTGGTGTATTACCATTTTCTTTTAAATTTAGTGAACCGGAGTTGTTGTTTGGTCCCCAAGGAACAGTATTAATTGTAATCTCATTTGAATTATCACCACTTGAATTATCATTTTTTTCTATTGTGTCAGGTATTTGCCATTGAACACTATTGTTTGTATTTGGTGGTGTGTTTGAAGGTGTGTGTTGTCCTCTAATTTCATTCATTTTATCATCACCAACATCAATAATATTATTTTCATTTAATTCATTATCTGGGGAAGGTGTTTGTGCGCCCAAATCAACAATATTTTTCATATGAATAAGCGCTTTATTTACTGATTTAGTTACGTTTTCTTCGTTGAGTAGGTTGCCAATATTATTACTAAATGTAATTGGGTCAAACCGATTAATATTATCTTCTGTAATTAATCTCATTTGAATATTCATCGCTTGTAATTCTTGAATTAACAATTTCATAGTATATGGAATACGCACAATACTAAAACTTCTTCCGTGATGTGAAATCGTTTTAACAACCATTTTTTCGTCACTATTTGCAACTTCTGTAAATTGCAATGGTCCGTCACTATACAAACTATACATCGCATTTTTCTCGGTATTATAAACCGCAATTGTACCACTTTGATTACATACGACCATATAATATTCATCGCCTCTAATCATAAATGATTCGTTTAAGAAACAACTAGCCCCGTGAGCAATAATACCATCACGTTCCATTTCGCCAATACGTAATCCACCATCATTTGCTCGTCCTTGCAATGTTTGCCGTGTTAATTGTTGTTTAGGTCCTCTTGCCCGATAATTAATTTTATCCTTAACCATGTGTTTCAAACGCATATAGTATGTGGGTCCAATGAAAATATCGGATTTTAATTGTTCGCCAGTGTAACCATTATATAGGATTTCATTACCACTACTACTATAACCATAATCTTGCAAAATTTTACCGTATATTTGACTTTTATCACCCTTGTTAATATAAGCAGTACAATCTCCAAATCCGCCAATATTCGTACAAATTTTACCTAAAATACATTCAATGATTTGACCAATTGTCATACGAGAAGGGATTGCGTGTGGATTGATAATAAGGTCTGGAACAATACCATCCTTAGTAAAAGGCATATCTTCTTGGGGAATAATTAATCCAATTGTGCCTTTTTGTCCAGACCTACTCGCCATTTTATCCCCAAGTGCAGGGATGCGTTCTTCCGAAATTTTAACCTTTGCAATCCTGAAACCTTCATCATCTTCACTCAAAAACACCTTTTCGACTGTCCCCAATTGACCCTTTTTAGGTGTAATTGATGCGTCAATTAAATCTTTTGTTTCTGGGTTTTTAATAACCTTACCAATGAGAGCAATTTTATCATTCAGTTTTGTACCCTCTTTAATAATACCATTTTCGTCAAGATATTGATATTCAACCTTGGGTTTCTTACCAATAACATTGTCTCCCCTTTTAACCTGTTGTATTTTGCTGTCTTGGTTAGATTCGGGAACAGTTGTACTCTCCTCGCGGGCCTCAACACAAGAGAAGTAGGTTGTTCTAAATAACCCCCTGTCAAGTGCCCCTTTATTAACGAGGATAGCGTCTTCCACATTATACCCTCCATAAGACATAATAGCAACAATAGCGTTCTCTCCATATGGTTGACTTTCTCTCTGAATATGTTCTAAGTATCTACTCTTAACTAAAGGTGTCTGTCCGTAATTTAATACAATCCCAGTTTTATCGAACCTATTCTGATAATTGGAATGATAGAGAGAAACTGCCTGCTTACTTTGTCCGCAAAAGAATAAACTACGTGTTGCCGGGTTATTTTCTGGATAAATAACTTGATTACCCATAACACCAAATAACAATGATGGGTGAATTTCCATATGACTATATTTGGTAAACCCTATGGTTTCAGGGTTTAATTTATCTTCTGATGCAGCAATAATAGAAACTTCGCATTCGTTGGTGTCCATAAAATCAATAACCGACATTTTAGTTTTATATTTTTTTTCTAGTTCATTTAAATCCAATACATTTTTATTCACAATAGGTTCATCACCATTCACACCATCCCCATTTGTATCCATTGTTTCGGGTTCAAAATCAGTTAAACAAGTCAAATATTTATCCGTTTTTTTATCGTGTGTTCCACGAATAATATTATTCCATTTAAAATCATTTGATAGTATTTTTGAATACATCTGTCTATTTAATTGCAACGATAATTTGCCATTTTCTACGTATAATAGTGGACGCATTAACCGCCCTTCGTCGCAATAAATATAGATACCATTTTTAGAAATATGGAATGCAATACTAACACTCCAATGAACGCAGCCAATTCGCCGAAGGAGTTTAAATTTAGAAACAAGTTCGAACGGATTACTAGTACTACCTATCCATCTTTCATTCACGAATATTTTAACCAATGAAGAAATATAAGAGGGTTTTTCATAATGATAGTCGACAATATATTCCTTGAAATTTTGTTGCAACCAAGAAATCATATTTTTAATGTGTATGTGGGAACTAACGTGAGTGGCAATAGACATATACTTATGTAATCCAATATTACCACCGTCTGGTGTATCAATTGGGTCAATAAGACCGTATTGTGAACCGTGTAATAGTCGTGGGCCAATAACTTTCGCGCTAGCGTCGAGGGGAAGGTTTAATTTTCTTAATTGTGATAAAGCACTATTCAATGATAATCTATTTAAATCTTGAACAACCCCATCGCGTCGCGTGTGTTTTTCAGAACCCCACCTGCCTTTAAACGCGTCCTTAAAACCCTTCTCAATAATTTTCTTGCTAAAAAAATCGTTTGAATGATTGGTAAACATAGTGATAAATTTATCTTCATCTAATTCGGCAACTTCTTTATCTTGACTAGTATCTGGTACCCTATCATCCTTTTCAATATCTTCCGATACCATTTTAATATGTTGGAAATAAATCATCTTATCAATCCTTAAATAAATATCTCGTTTCTGCAATAAATAATATTCTTTGAAAAGTTTGCTTAATAAAGTTCCTGTTAATTCAACCCGTTTAAAATTAAAACTATCACGGTCGGTTGGCATTTTAATTTTTTTAGATACGAGTAACAACTCCAAAACCATATAACCCAAATAATATGCCTTCGTAATATAGTTATCTTCACCAATTTGAGGTAAAAAATAGTTCATTAATATGTCGTGTGTGTTAATGATACTATTTCGTTTTGTTAATATACTAATAAAATAGAGGGCTTCTTGCTGAGTAAAAATAGTACCTGCATCGTGAACACAAGGACGTAAAAGAGGAAGAAGACCCTTGTATTTATCTAAATCAAGCAATATGGTTTCCATAATAGATTTATCTGATAAAATACCTAATGCCCGCATTAAAATAAAGAGTGGAACCGGTTTTCTAACATTTGGAATATCAACTACAATATTACCCATCGTATATTTATCATTCTCCTGTAAAATATGTATTTTCAATGTTCTTTCGGGTTTTGATGCATTTTCAGATACAGTTCTCATAATACAACTATAAGAATAATCACTCGTATCATCTTTATATTCGCGAATATACATCATATTATCTGCAAATTTTTCTTGCGGGATGACTGCCTTCTCCTTGCCATCTATAATAAAATATCCACCATTGTCATTATAACATTCACCCATTTGATGAATAGTATTACTTGGTAACCCACGCAAAACACATTTACTGGAATGTGTCATAATGGGAAAACGACCAAATGAACGATTTTCAACAATATATTCTGTTTTGGTTTCACTTGGCAATTCTTTACCTTTTTCATCAACACCTGTTATATTTTTACGTATAAATTCAACATCAACATCGTATGAAATACTTGTAGAATATGTCATATTTCGTAGTCTTGCTTCGTTTGGGGTCATATAATGTGATTTGTCACCATCATAAACTACAGGTTTACTACCTAAATATATTTTATTCCCATCCTTACCGCCAATATATAGATTAATTTCGATGTCATATGATTTTGTTTTGGAGTTAAAATTTTTTCTAATTTGTATGGGGTTATTTTCTACAATAATTTGTTTAATCCGGTGATCAAAAAAATCATCATATGAGTCGGTATGATGTTTCACCAATGCGTATTGGTCATCTCTAAAATATTTATCAATTAAATTCCAACATACAGTTTCATCTAAAACTTCTTTTATTTGTGTTTTTCGTTTATTTTCATCCGTTATACCAGTTATTAGTTCCGCTTCACTATTGTTTAATTTTTCCATAATTAATATTATACTATAATATATATATAGTATTAATTTTATTATTGTTATAAAACTTATATAATAATAATAAATAATTCAAAATAATTCAAAATAATTAAATTTACACAATATCTACATGCGTTAACATATGACGACGACAACACATTTTATGTAGTCCCAGTTTGTCCATCACTAAACCTTCGGGTGCCTTTTTTGTATTTGTTTTTGTTAAATATTCTACCTTATTTTCATCAATGCCCATTTTCTGCTTAGCATTTCTTACTTCTTCTTGAAAATACAGATATTTATCTGCAATAACTTTCCCACAAGTGAAACATTTAATAGGTATGATCATATTAATATATAGTATATAATAAATATATATATATATATTTATTAAATCAATTTTATTATTAAATTAATTGAAGTCATACAAAATAATATGATATGATATGAAATTAAATATTTGCGGGTGACATTTGGTATACATTATCTAATACCTTCCGAAGTATTCAAAAAATTATGAAGTAATATTTCTTTATTTTTATTTACTACATCCCCAGTTAATGTAGAGTTTTCAAAAATTTCATATAATAACTGTTTGGGAGCTGTGCTACCAATTTTCAACAATCCATTTTTACACAATTCATTTTTCACATCAATTAATGGTTTAAATTTCAAATCTCTTTTTTCAGATAGAATTTTTGTTCTCATCTTACCACTTTTTAATACAATACCAACATTTCTATATTTTTTAGATTTACCACACGTGTATTTGCGTCGTTTCGTTCTTTTGGTAATAAAATGAATTGGTATTTTGATTTCTTCATTATTAATAAAAGTAGATTGTGTTTGTAAAAATGGTGTTTCCACGTTACTATTATTATTACTATTATTATTATTACTATTATTTTCAATTATTTCAAAATTAGTACTATTACTATTATTACTATTATTACTATTACTATTATTTTCAATTATTTCAAAATTAGTACTATTACTATTCGCTACATTCGCTACATTCGCTACATTCGCTACATTTGTGCATTTATTTTTCTGCGTATGTTTGACCCAATCACGAAATGTCGGTTTCTTTCCATTCTTTAGACAACCATATGGAACCGAACTTTTAATTAAAGGTGGTGGGGAACCCGGTATTTGCAGGGTTTCCGGTAATTCCATCTCAACAATTTCTGAAATAATGTTATTAGTATTAGTATTAGTATTAGTATTAGTATTAGTATTAGTATTATATCCATCCGGTATATTTGATTGAAATTCAGTATTCATAAATTTATCGAATGATTTTGTTGATGTTTTAACTTGTAATTCGTTACATACATTATCATTCTCCATAAGTTTCTTTTTTTTCTCACTTAATTCTTTCATATAATCCAATGATTTTTTGAAATCTTCTGTAAAAAGTCCGGTTTTAATTTCTTGTGATTTTGCACTATTTTGTTTTTGTTTTTCATGTTGATGTTGTTTTACTCTTCTTATAAAATCTGTTTTCACACTGTTTGGTGCAATTATGGAAAAATTTCGGTTCTGCGCCTTTAATTTATTTTTTTTTGTTTGTGATTTGTTTGTATTCATTTGAAATAGTGCTGGATTTATGCTAATTGTTTTTTTACCATCACTCATTACTTAATAAATATATAATATATATATATTTCATATATTATATATATTTTGTATACACGTAAAGATTGCAAAAACAATAATTACACAAATAATGGAGGAATAACATAAGAAATATTACTAGGATTATTACTAGGATTATTACTAGGATTGACTTTTACACAGTTCTTACAATTTATTTCCTGTAAATTTAAAGTTTTATTTTGTTGTATTGCTTTGTCTTCCTTGGAAATTTTCACAGCTGCTTCATAACGAATATTATTTATATGACAACTACTTTCAACCGCACCTTGAACACTATATCTACTGTTATTATTCTTAACAACATCGTTACAACAACCATTAATTTGTTCCGATCGTGATTGATTTTCTCGTGATTTTCTTAACTCCTGTAACCGAGTATGATAACTCTTAGGTAATTTACTTTGACTTTGTATTAATCTGCGAGCATTGCATTGTTCCCTCATCTATATATTTATAAAGATTTAAATAAATAATAAAAAAACAAAACAAAACAAACCAAAAAACAATTTGAAAATATAATTTATGTAATTGATTTACAAAAAGAATTTGACCCGTTAGAACCGTTAGAACCATTATGGTTCGTATTTTCGTCAATCCATTGTTGTAGTCGGGCAGTTTGTTTTGTGACCTGAGTTAAAATTCGGTCTGGTTGTTTTGGTGATAACAATAAATTACACATATGGTCGAACACTTCAATATCGTATCTTTGAAAGTTGATGAATGTTTCAACAAATTTATTTTTATAGAATAAAGGTATATCATATTTTAAGAATGAATATGTATATTTATGTTTCGGTTTTTCGACAATATTTTGAAAAACGGGTATTGTAACATCAATAATTTCATCTTTATTAAATACATTCTTATTTTTGCATATTATATAATAGGTATGTTCATTTAAAATGCTACACGATGGTTTACATAACACAACACTTTGGAAAATGGAAGACAAAAAGAAGAAAATTTCTAAATATATGGTTGTACTAATATATTTTAAATCCAATTTGACAATACAGTTTCCATCTTCTTTAATAACATTTAACGATAAAATGATATAAATTAACAATACTTCTGTAATATCATAATCATTATTACTAAATACGATTGGTTCAGCGTTGATTAAAACAATATTATAGAAATTATGCCTACATCTGGATATCTTAATAAAATGGCTCAAATTAAATATATCATCATTATTGTTGAAAATATCACCAATGTTATGTATATTTATTTGTTCTTCACTATTTTCATAAAAATAATTTAAACTATCTTTAAACATACTTGAATTTTCTTGATAATCTAATTCTAAAACTTCATTTATTGTACAATCCCTAAAAAATTTATTCATAATTTCAATAATACAATAAAAAGTATTATTATGCAGATTCAACCTATTTGAAAACCCAAAAAATGTTTTCAAATCGTTATAGTTAATAACATTATTAATTTTCTTATTTTTCTGAATGTCGTTAAACACGAAATTTTCAGCGTTCGCAATTAATTTATCTATTTTACCTAATATATCGTTATTTAAATCACGATTATTATATAAAACCAACCTGGTATCACCATATTCATTTTTATCACAATATTTAAAAAAAGTAGAAATAATGTTTGGTAGTTTTTGTATGGTAGATAATTTTTGCAGATTATAATACATTAATTATAAAATAAATATTAATAATGTATTAATTTTATATTGTAATTTGTGTATTGTATATTTTTACTTCCAATAATAAAAAACATGTTCATTTCTTATTATTATTATTATTTTATTATACATAGCTTCCCCCTCCTCATTCTCCTCCGTCAGTAGGTTCATAATCAGGGCTGTACAGTCCAATCCTCGCCATTCAAAACCAAACGAGTAGCGGCTCGCCTTCTCTCCATCGCCATCTCCCTTAACTCTTCTGTACTATATTGCCGCTTCAAATATCCTGAACACAGCCTGACCTGCATTTCTAATCTATTAATTGCCGCAGGATTTTGGGATAAATTATACCAATCTATTTTATCTGGGTTTTTTTCCAATAGACGGATTGCTGCTGTTGACTGATTTAATGATAAATTTGACCAATCTATTTTATCTTGGTTTTTTTCCAATAGTCTGAATGCTGCTTCTGATGGATTGCTGGATAAATTTTGCCAATGTATTTTATCCGGGTATGCTTCCAATAGAGGAACCGCCCCGGGATTGAGGGAGAACACCTCCCAACATATCTTATCTTGGTTTTGTGCCAGTAGACGGATTGCTGCTGGTGCCGGATTTGTGGATAACATTTTCCAGCATATCCTATCTGGGTATTGTTCTAATAGATGGATTGCTTCCGGATTTCGGGATAACATACTCCAATTGATCTTGATTATCGACTCATTTTTATAATTTTCATAATTTTCACAATATTCACCACTATTTTCACAATTTGTTTCAGTACTCATTATTTTATACATATGATTATTTATCTTTATGTTAATTCAATTTATTTTTTAATTCATCAATCTGTGTTATATCGGTTTTACGTTTGAATAAAAAACGATATATTAGCATATACGAATTGTGTATATTATAAGTTGTGTTTATACCAACTGAATATCTACATTATCATTATTAATTTTACTTCCAAGTAAAGCGACATTGGAGATTTCGTGACGTATTTTCTTAAATATGAAATAATTATTCATAAAAGAAACACTTTTTTCATTATCCGACATTTTTGCGGCATTTCCAATATTCGGTTGATCAAGAGCCCCTGTTTTCAGTTCATCATTCAGTTTCGTATACAAGTCTTTAAAACTAGCAATACTTTTTGAAAACCCAGTTGCTTTTAATTCATCTGCATTTAATGTTGTAAAACCATATTGTTCCATAACTAGTTTGAAGTAGTCAAAGTTGACAAGATATTCTTTGAAACTAGAACCAATTGTGTCTTGATATATATCAATTTCCATACCCAATGATTCAACATTATCTTCAAATGTATCTTCATCGGAATACAATTTCCGAACTTCCCACATTTTTTCACCATTTTCATAGTTAAATGTGATTGCTTCATTCTGTTCGATTTTTTCTAAGAATTTAAACATTCGCTTACCATCATACGAAGTCCCTATAAAATATCCACCAACCTCAGTTACATCGATTACATTTTGAATAAAGTTTTCTAAACTTGTAATATCTTTGAAGAAATAATGTAATGCGAATTGGCAAGACGTAATTTGGAAACCGTCTTTTCCAATTCCATATTTTTTAAATACGGATTTGCCCAATCGCGCTTCTTCTTTTGAACCTTTTCCCATAATTGCGTTATATATCATCCTATATTGTTCATTTAATATACCAGATTTCGATCCCTCCTCTTTGTATACCAACGAACTATCCCCCCACGCAAATAAACAATCGGGAACACTTTTCTGGCGTTTATTATAATTCAAAAAGCGCGAATATGCGCCGTCAATTCGGTTCTCAATATTATCCTGGGAATAATCCACGCCAAATACAAACCCCAATTTAGCATCTAACCATTTGGGTATGTCTCCTCCTTTACCAACTGCCATATCAAATAGCATATCACCTGGACTACTAACCCCATTAATTAATCTTTTTTTGACATATAAGTTATGAAAGTCCCTCATACTAACACTATAACTTCTATTTTTAATACGCTTATAATAAACACCGTCGTCTTGGATAATTGAAGAAATATTTAACCCTGTTGTAATCATATGTTCTGTGATTGGATTATGGATAGAGTACCAATTGCTATTTGCTGTTTGGTATGAGTTCCCGTAATTTTTGGACTTATTTCGCAATTCCAACGTTTTATCATATCTTACCCGAAGTGGTTCCCAACATTTACCAGTTTCTTTATCTAAGTTATATCTAAATTCAACAATGGTATTATGTTCAATTAATTCACTGTTTTCTGTATAAATATCTTTAATTCCTCGGTAATTAGTGATAGGCAAATACAATTGATGCGCCTTTTCATCATACGGCGACGTTGGATAAAATAGATATGGTTTGTAACTATTACCTCGTTTGACATACTTTTTATGTTTCCAATCTTCGTCTAGTGTTGCTCGTAAAGGGTTCATATAACCATCTCGTTCTTCATCAAACCCGCATTTTAATAATAATTTTTTATGTTCAACTATTTCACCAGTGGGAGAGGAAAAAGTTTCAATTTTATCTTCCCCACTTTCACGTACAACCGAAACCAAGAAATCAATTGTATTAAATTCAGGGGGTTTCCATTTAAACGATTTTTCCCACGTAATTTTTCTCTTTTCAATCGGAATTCCCGAATCGATTGGAGTAAATATTAAACCATCTGTTTCATACACAAACAATCCATCTTTTGCTTTTGTAAGAATACTATTGCAATGTTCAAAGATATTTCCATATAAGTAAAATTCCTTTGATTTTACTTCAAAATTAATATGTATATTTCGTTCAGTAATATCATCGTTAAATACTGTAAGTACCTTTTCCAATAATGTCAACCTTCCAACTGGTTCCTTTTCATCTTTATCTTTATCCACTTTTTTATCCTTTTTATCTTTTTTATCCTTTTTATCTTTTTTATCCGATTTCTTTGCTATACCAGATAATTTATCTTTATACTCACTTTCATACATAAAATCAAATTCTCGGCGGTCAATATTATTTATAAAGTATACGTCAAATGCTGCAAATAGATTGATAAAACGTCCATATTTATCGTGCATAATTAACTCACCATCCAATAATGTGGAATAAATATTCTTCTTTTTTGTCTGCAATCCTGTAAATTGAATATTCATATTTGTATCTATTAAATAGACATTTCCTCGGTTGCATATATATAAAAGGCGCCTTTCACCGTCTGCTTTATCTGTAACTGAATAATTCTTTCTTATATTTGGTTGGGTTGTTTGAGATAAATTATCCTGGATATTATGCATTTGTAGTGTAATTGAACTTGGTCCAATAAAATCCTTGGAAACAATACTGGTTGCATCTTTATCAATACCAACCAATGATAGATATTCCCGTTTTATAGATGTTAGTTGTTTATACGGAACCGGGTAATTAGTATTTTGCAGACCGCTCAGAACGTGTTTTATTCCTGTTCTCATTTGCGCTGCTAACTTTTCACTAGTAATCATTTGGCGTGATACAATTGAATTATCTATCTCTATTTCTATTTCATATGTTGGTGATTGTTCAAATAAATTAACAGATCGTATATTTTTTTCGTAAACGTATTCACCCCTCATATCCTTTTCGGATGATTTAACAATTGTTAAATGAAATACGAGTGGATTTGTTACATCACTATGTCTAAATACCAATCTATTCATATGACGAAACGATTTTGGGATTTGTTCCCATCTTTCCAACAATTTCGTTTGTATAAGTTGGCTCTGATTATATATATTTTCCTCAACTTGGAAAGATACTTTAAATAAATAATCGTTGTTTATATATGGCATTAATTTAACGCCATCCTTTTTCACATTCGATTTCTTTTGAAATGACATTGACTCAGTAGATAATCTATTTGTTTTGCAATATTTTTGTATATTTCCAATATTCTGAATTTCAGAACGAATATTTGTAATTGAACTATCCTCTTGATTATATTTTAACATTATTCTTAACATATGTATCCCTTCTGGATTTACATTGTTATAACCACAACTTTGCAATTTTTTAATCACATTTTCAAATTCATTGCGTTTTATTGGTGGGCCACGACTACCAAATCGGACCTCTAATTCTTTTTGAAATTGTTCAGAAGACTGTTTATACGCAACATATTCTTCTGTCAATAAATCTAACGAAGAACTCTTCCGTTCTTCCATTCTCAATGGTTCTTTAGACATTTGTTATATATATTATAAACGTCTTTATTTTATATAATTTCAATTTTTTATATAAAATAATTATATTGGCTTCATAATATTTCATAATAACTTATACACACAAAAGATTAAATATAGTATCATACAATTTTGGTTTTGTTAAACTTTTTCCATTATCGTCAACAACCGGCAATTTAAAATACTTCATAAACTGTTTCAACTCATCCACCTTATAGTTTCCAATTGATTTAATCGGTTTTTCTAAATTGTCTATTTTATATTTCGTTTTTATGTAATTACCGATCATCGTATAACCATCTATTTCCAACGCGTAATGATTACTATTTGTTTTATGAATGACATTCACATTTTTATATTTATCATTAACATTAACATCAAGTTCTGTGCCAATTTCTGGGGCAAGTTCTGACTCAATTTCTAATTCAGCAAACGCATCACTATATATAATATTCGAATTTATAAAACAAAATTGGATTTTTTCTAATGAGCATAATACTTGGAATGTTTTTAATGTAATAATTTCTTCATTTATTAACTCGTTCTCACACACACTTAATTTATTAAAGTTACTTTGGCGAAGTTGCTTTTTATTTTCTCGTATTTTATCAATATAACTAACTTTTACCTCCTTTTCATAAACATATTCATTGCTTCCTATTAAATTATATTTATCAAATCCATTTTTCAAAATATAAAATATCCAGAATAACGTATCCTTTTTACCAGGGATAAACATTTTTTGCCTCACTAAATTCGAAATATTCGCTTTTTTCTTTTCAACCACACGTGGTTTGTAAAAGTTCGGTTTTTGGTTGTTTGCAATATTCATCATATTCTTGGGCGAAAGCATATGATTTTGTATTGAATTCAAAAACTCATTTGTTTGTGTAATAATTGCTGTATGGGACATTATATACATTACACGTGTTATGTTTAAATATCATTCGAAAATACTAGTTTCTCGTATTCCTGTGCATCAGTTTTTTCCTTCAACTCTATTTCTTGATGTTTAATGTGTTCCAAATATGTATTTATTTCTTCTAATACTGTATTATCTACAATACTTAAATTAATAAATGAACCATTCCGATTTGAACTAATATTACAATCGTTGCCTTTTAAAATACGCAATATTTCTTTATGATGTAAAGAATCAAATTTCTCTATTCTATCGCGCAATATTCGCAATTTGGTATTTCTCTCAATATTAGTATTTTGTTCAATTACATTATTTTGTTCAATTACATTATTTTGTTCAATTATGGTATTTTGTTCAATTACGGTATTTTCCATTATAAATATATATTTATATATATTCTATTGAACATATAGTATTTATATCATTTTAGCCTGAACACATTTCACATACATCATCGTTCTCATTTGAGTTCGTTTTTGACGGGTCGATTGTAAATTGTTGAGCCTGATGTTTCGCCTTCCTGCGTAAATAATACATTCCAGTTTTTAACCCCTGTTTCCAAGCGTAGAAATGCATTGATGTTAAACTCGAATATGTTGGGTCTTCTTGCCATAAATTCATACTCTGACTTTGACAGATAAACGCACCCCTATCACGCGCCATATTGATTACCTGTTTCATTGATATCTCCCATACAATCTTATATTTATTTCTAATATGTTCGGGGATGTGTAATAATTGTTGAACACTTCCTTTATTCGCGATTATATTATTTTTCGTGCTTTCATTCCATAATTTTAAATCTATTAAATCGCGCATTAAATGTTTATTTACAATCATAAATTCTCCCGCTAATGTTCTCCTACTGTATATATTACTTGTAAATGGTTCAAAACATTCATTATTTCCCAATATTTGCGCTGTTGATGCTGTTGGCATTGGTGCAAGTAATAATGAATTCCGTAAACCGCATTCTTTTATTTTTGTTTTTAAATTATCCCAGTCATATCTACTGCTTGGTTGCACATTCCACATATCAAATTGTAGAATTCCTTTTGATGCCGGCGAACCATTAAAACTTGCATAAGCGCCATCTACGCACGCAAGTTCACAAGAACATTCCAATGCCCCGTGATATATTGTTTCAAATATTTGTTTATTCACTTCGCACGCTTCTTCGCTGTCAAAGCAAATATCCATTAATGCAAATACATCTGCCAAACCTTGAACACCTATTCCAATTGGTCTATGTTTAAGATTACTTTCCTTCGTTTTATCAGTTGGGTAAAAATTAATATCAATTACATTATTTAAATTTTTAGTAATTACCTTTGTAATGTAATGTAATTTAATATAATCAAATTCCTTTGTTTTATTATCTACAAACTCACTCAATCCAATACTTGCTAAATTACATACGGCGGTTTCATTCGCATCACTATACTCCACAATTTCAGTACATAGATTACTGCTTTTTATTGTTCCCAGATTTTTTTGGTTTGATTTCGAATTACAAGCATCTTTATATAATAAATATGGGGTGCCTGTTTCCATTTGACTATCTAACACGCGAAACCATACTTCTCTTGCCAGAATTCGGTGCCTGCCTTTTTGATCATTCTCATATTTTATATATAACTTCTCAAATTCATCACCATAAACATCTGACAACCCAGGGCATTCGTCTGGACACATAAAAGTCCAATATCCATCTTCCTGTATTCGTTTCATAAATAAATCAGGTATCCATAAAGCGTAAAATAAATCCCTACCTTTCATTTCTTCATCACCTTGATTTCTACGCATATCTAAGAAATTATATAAATCGGCGTGCCAAGGTTCTAAATATATTGCAAAACTTCCGTTGCGTTTTCCCCCTCCCTGATCAACATAGCGAGCAGTGTTATTGAATACGCGTAGCATTGGAACAATACCATTTGATGTTCCATTTGTACCACGAATATGACTTCCAGCCGCTCTTACATTGTGAATATGAAGACCT